>ENA-OQDE01000204-OQDE01000204.1-human-gut-metagenome-genome-assembly--contig:-NODE-204-length-38348-cov-11.222260_pt1 | contig 38348 bp, 36 predicted proteins | sample MGYA00242768_ERZ504595 | MGnify/ENA primary metagenome ERZ504595 (study PRJEB26092, sample SAMD00036307) | human gut metagenome | host: Homo sapiens | study: EMG produced TPA metagenomics assembly of... | reverse complement strand
AAAGAAAAGAAAAGGGGCGGGAGAGAAGGGGATGTTCCCGCCCCCCTGAAGGCGCGGAGCTGGTTGGGGGACGCTCCGCCCTCATTCCAGGAAGCCCATAGTTGGGGGAAGGCTCCTGGAGTACTTACCCAAGGTAAGAATTATATGCGTAGAAAAGTCTACGTATCATATAATACGCCACTTTTCTACGCGTCGAGCCTCTTGTCGGGATCGAACCGACGACCTGCCGCTTACAAGGCGGCCGCTCTGGCCATCTGAGCTAAAGAGGCGATTGTTCTTAACGCGTAAATCGTTGCGAACAAATGACTAGTATACCGGTACTTCCCGAGTGGTCAATTTAAGCCGAGCCGCAGGCGGTATTGCATATGTCGCGGCGTCAACTTATTCGGCCACGCAGCATCAGGAGGCGACCGAAATCGGCTTTCCGCTGGCACCGATGGATGGCATTTTGCCTTCCACGCCTACCTGGTCAGCATCCAGCCCAATGGACTTGAGGAAGCCGTCCACCATATTCGTGTCCGCCAGCGTGAGCTGCTTCAGATCCCAGTATTCGCCGTTGATGGTGAGTGTGGGGGAGGAGAAGGCGCCGGAGCTGTTGAACAGTTCGGGGCGCAGGATCGTGTAGTTGTTGGAGGCGGTGAGCCAGTCGAGGTATTCGTTCTTGCCGCTGAACGCCGCGGCGGCCACATCCTCGCTCACGCCGGCCTTGACGGCCTGCTTCTCCAGCTTGGCGTTGTTTACCGGCTCGTAATTGGACAATTCGCCCGGCTGGAAATCCTCAGCGTAGATGTTGGAGAGGTAGCTCATGAGGTGGTCGGGATCGTCATCATGCTCGGCAATGTAGATGGCACCGTTGAACACGCGGTTGGAGTAGTTGTCGGAGCTCTTGTTGTTCTGGAAATTGAGGAAGTGCAAATCGATGTTGAGCTGGCCTGCGTTCGTCAGCTTGACGAGCGTCGGGTCGAGTTGGCGGTTCACCGAGCGCAGCCGGGGCACAGCGGTTCCATGTAGATGGATACGGTGGGAGCCCCCTCGCTTTCTGGCCATACCCTTTGTTGGAGATTACGAAGCCGGCCTTGTCGTCGGCGTTAGCCGGCTGGGTACTGACTTTCTTGAGCTTGCTATAGGCCTCGTCCACGGTCATGTTGCTTTGCTGGCTACTGCTGCTGGTGTTGGACGGCCGCATAGCCTTGTACACGGCGAATCCAGCGATGGCCACCAGCACCACAATAATGGCCACCACAATGCAGCCGATGATGGTCTGCTGCTTACGCTCCTTGGCTGCCTGCTCGGCCCGTGCCTGCTGGGCGGCCTCCTCGGCCGCTCGGCGCTCAGCGCGTGTGGCACGCTTGGCCTGACGCTTCGGATCTGACATAGCTATCCCCTTGCAATCGCTTCAATGTTTGGGCCCCATCATAATGACCGGGCCTGAGGAGGACTGCGCCCAGAGCTGATCTGAGGTGAATTCCCTGTAAAAGTGTGACGGAACGAACGTATCGGATACACAACGGCCATGTGTGCGGATGGCTGATGTGTGAGATTCCGCCCCGCTCTAGGCGAACGGCATCCAGTTGATCGGCATGCCCAGAATCGGCATCGCGCACAAGGCCACGGTGATGATGGCCCATATGGTGAACAGCACGGTGCCGCGCCCGCCGCCCTTGGGCGCCGGCGCCACTGGAGCAGGTGGAGCCCCACCCACTTCGGTGGATGGCGCGCCCGCCGGGCGACTGTGTTTGAGCCCGCGCAGTACGCCGCCCCCCAGCCGAATCATCATCGACTGTGGGGCGAACACAGTGACCAGCCAGCCGATGGCCATGAAACCGCCCAGCGCCAGCCCGGAAGCGGAGAACGGCACATCATTGAGCAACGGCACCGGAATACCCCAATCCGCGGTGAAATACCAGGAGATGGTGTGAACGGGCAGTGCCAGAGCCGCGGTGGCCACGGCGGTTCCCGCCATATAGATGATGACTAGCAGCAGTATGCGGGGAATGGCCAGCAGCAGGGCTTTGACCAGATGCCAGGGAAAAGTCGCCACGCGAATCCACGAATCGGAGTTTTTGCGCTCGCCGCCGCGTTTGCCCTCGCGCTCAAGCTGGGGTTCGGTGTTATAGGCCAGGGTGAGCAGTAGCCACAACAACGCAGTGGCCGCGATGATGGCCACGAGCGGAGCATTTGCCGCCAGTGCCGCCAGCGGCGCCGCCAGCAGGATCAATGGCAGGATGCCGCGCTGCAGATATTCCCCTCGCTTCACGTCCACCGGATTGGGCATGGGAGGATTTTGGACCATGGTTTCGGTGGGGGCCGCTTGGGCGGTTTGGTCGATGATGCGCTGCAATGCCGGGCGAATGGCGGGGTCCACCGCTGTGGGCTGGTTGCTTGCGGGATCCCAGCTGCTCTGGGCGGTGCCGGACGGGGGGAATGATGACGGCTGCGGCGTGGGGAGTACGGTGGTGCGCTCGGCCAGCGGCGTGGTTTGGTCCGGCATCGGTGTGGTCGCGCCGGTGAGTACCTGTGTGCCGGCGTCGTCGGTGAAATCGGCAGCAGCGTCGGGCAACAGTTGCGTGGCCTGCTCCGCACCGGCCGGCGGACGTGGCGGCATATCGGCTAAGGGCAGCGTGGCGGTAGCGGCGCCAGCCGGCGAGAATACGACGGTTTCGCCATCGCCGTTATCGCCCTTATTGCCGGAGAACACGGCCATGGTGGGAGCCTCAGCGGCTTCCTCGGCCGCGCGCCAGATGGTTCGGGGATTATTGCGGTCAACGCCGCCGGCCGCGCCAAAAGGGGGCATCGCCTCCGCGGCTTCGGCAACGATCGCAGCCGGTTGTCCAGCCACGGCTCCCGCGGCGAACGGTCCCGCCTGCTCGCCCTGCCAACGTTGGGATTCAACGCATCCAAGGCGATGGCATTCAGCAATTGATCCGGCGTGCAACGATCCCTGCGATCCGGGTCCAGTGCAGAACGGAAGGCAGCCAATGTGCCGGCCGGTAGTCCGGAAAGATTCGCGTTGCCCGAGGCCTCGCGCTCAAGTACCGCCATCATCGGCTTGGTGCCGAACACAGGCGCGCCGGTTGCGGCAAAAGCGAGCACGGACGCCACCGACCACCAATCGGTGGCGTCGTCGGATTCGGCACCGTCAATAATCTCGGGTGCGATGAATCCGGGTGTACCCATCACTAGGCCGGTGCGGGTCACGTGACTTTCGCCCTCGCCCATCGCGATACCGAAATCGACCAATACCGGTCCGGCGGCCGACACCATCACATTGGTGGGTTTGATGTCGCGATGGACGATGCCGGCCGCATGTACGGCTTTGGTGCTTCGATGAGCTTGCGGGCCAAGCGTTCCAGATCGTCGCCCACATACCGGCCATTGGCGGCCACATCATCCTTAAGATTCTTGCCCTCGATGAGTTCAGTGACGATGAACGCCAACGTATCGTCGAGTTCCATATCCACGATGCCGCACACACCCGGATGATTGACCTTCTTCAAGGCCATGGCCTCGCGCCGCAGGCGCTCGCGCGGCGTGACATCGGGCTTGAGGTCGGGGTCGTGCAGGGCCGTGGACGCAGAGCCGGAGCCTGCCACTGACTCGTCGGTCAGGGAGTCGCGCAGAATCTTCATGGCATAGGTGGTGCCGCCGTCGTCGCGCACCCGCCACACCGACCCCATAGCTCCTGAGCCGAGCCGGGAGATCAGCGTATACCCACCAACCACTTCGCCGGACTCAAGATTCAACGCGTTCAAATCGCTCATGCCCTCCATCCTAATGCCTTGCTGGTGCATTATTCTGGCTCTCTCCTGGGAGGCCGAGCTTGATATTTCTTGGCTCCCCTCTCTGAGAGGGGAGCAAGAATAAATGCCGTTTACGTATTGAGAAGTGCCGTTTACGCCATTAAGGTCGATTGCCCTGACCGGATGTGGTAGCAAATTATGCGCTCGAAATGACAGGATAGGTGCGTGGGCAGGTGCGCCAGTCGTGAATTTGCGACTCTATAACCATCGGCATCAAGGATGTGTCGGCGGTGACCCAAAGGTGAGCCAGCCGGGCACATTCAACAGTGGCACAGCGATGCAAGGGCAGTATCGTGAGCCGCTGATCGAATCGATAACGATATCAGATTCGAATGCCGCGACTTCGCCGGTCGTACCTTCGAATACTTCTCCGAAGACGGCTACCTGTTCGGCGTGATGGCCTCCCAGCAGGTCGCTGGCGCTCAGGCCAAGGGCGTGTACGCCTTCATGAAGCACTTCGCGCTGAACGACCAGGAGACCAACCGACTGAGCGAGCTCGCCACCTGGGCCAACGAGCAGTCGATTCGCGAGATCTACCTGAAGCCCTTCGAGATGAGCGTCAAGCAGGGCGGCGCGGGTGCCGTGATGAGCACCTTCAACTACATCGGTATGGAGTGGGGCGGTTCCCACTCCGGACTGCTCAACACTGTCCTGCGTGGCGAGTGGGGCTTCCGCGGCATGGTCCTGACCATCATGAAGTACCTCAAGCGCCGCAAACTGGCCGCGGCGGCATCGGCTCCCGCTGACGCTCCGGTCAAGGCCTGAGGTGTGTCTCCGATAACTGAATAGCTAAATAGAATGGACGGCCTGCTGAGTGCTACTCAACAGGCGTCCATTGTGTATCTGAATGCGAAAAGTCATTATATGGAACGGAATATATCGATACTGTGCATTGTGCCGATTACTGATTCCGACGCAAGTATTCGCGCAGGAAGGGCACGGCAAAATCGACTTCGCCTCGTTCTGTTTCGCGGATAACGAAGGCGTCAAGGAGGCGTTTGCGGTAGGTGGCGGCATAGTTAGGCGTTTTGCCCATGCGCTGTGCAACATTCACGGTGGGAGAGGGACCATCTGACGCTGCCATGGCTTCGAGATACTCACGGTCGTTTTTGGATAAGCCTTGCAACTCCGGGATGCACACGCGTTATCAAGGTCAATACGTGCTTCCTCGATACCTGCCGTAACATCAGCGTCGATGATGGTATCCGAGTCCCGCATGTCTGCGGCATCCCAGATATGGTAGCCAACCAGTTGAATCATATAGGGGTATCCGGCTGTCACATTGGCTGCAGTGCTTAATTGAGCGTCGGTGATGGACATGCCGGAGGCGCGGAATGTTGTGGCGAAAGCATCGCGCACTTCATCAAGAGGAATATCTGTGAGTATGTTCGTTTTCGCGCGACGTAGGAACGTGATGACTTCGTCATTGAACAAATCAGAAATCATCTGTGGGAGACCGGCGAACACGATGGCGATATTGCGTCGTTCCCTGATTTGATGCTGTATGGCAGTGGCGATGGCAATCATGTCGGATCGCTCAGCCGCTTGAGTCTCATCAATGGTGATAAGCAACCCAGCATGGCGCTTCTCAAGCGCATCCAACCGTCCGGCAATGGCACTTCTCAACGTTTCGGGCATACGCTTCGGGGATAGTTCGGCTTCTCCGAGGCCGATGCCCGCTCCAGCAAAAGTCAACGATGGTCGGATAGTGAGGTGGTCAAGGGCCCCTCGCCCGGTTCGTAAGGCATCAACAAGGCGTTCGCATAGTCCGGCAGAGGCCGTTTCTTCGATGACATCCCATCTGCGCGCTTTGGCCCGGTCTCCGAACACAGTGAGCATCACGGTTTTTCCGGTTCCACGAGCGCCGGTGACGAGCATAATGCGCCCTGGGGCACCGACTCCGTTATCGAGACCTTTCTCGAAATCGCGGATAACTTTGCCTCGGCCGATGAGCAGGGGCGGTTCCCCTCCTCCGTTGGCTTGAATGGGTTTTCCTTTGCCTTCATGTGGACCGCCTCCTCGCTGAATCAACCTAAAATAAAAATTATCAAAAATATCAAAAAATAAAAATTATCAAAAGTTGGGTTGAGCCGACTGAAGAAAACAGCCGTGGCGACAATGATTCTGCCGCAATCCGCGGTGACAACAACTGACGCGGACCTTCTTGGCAGAATCGTTGTTTGTCCCGCTTCGCCAATCAACGTCGCTCAAGTTCGGTGCGCAGACCGGCTACCGTAGCGGTCAGCTCACGCACTTCCTCGCGCAATAGGTCGATTTCGGGATTGGCTGATGTCGCAATAGCCTCTTGCGCGGCTTCCTTGGCCACTTCCTTCTCCCGAGCGTCCTCGCGCCGATCCGTCTCCAGATTGACCTGATCCACGATCCACGAGGCCAGCGTGGCCGTCACAATACCGATCAACGCGATGCCGGTGAACATCAGCACCACCGCAATGATCTTGCCTTGGAAGGTGACCGGCGAGAAGTCGCCATATCCCACGGTGGTCACGGTCACGAACGCCCACCACAACGCCGTGCCGAAGTCGGTGATCGTGGATCCGGACGCCCCGCGCTCCACGGAATACACGGCCAGCGCGCCCACGTACATGAGCATTCCCACCGCGCCGACCGCGTATACGGTGATGCGCCCGCGCACCGCCATGCCGGAGGTGCGGTTCAGCACGTGCAGCACGGTCAGCAAACGCAACAGTCGCAAGGGCCGGAGCATCGGCAGCGCGATGGTCAGCAGCGTGAACAGGTTGTGCTTGAACCACTGCCAGCGATCGTCGGCCAACCACAGCGAGACCACATAATCGACGACGAACACCACCCAGATCACGTTGATGACGGTTTCACACAGCGCGATATGCGTGCGGGAGAGAATTTCCCACGAATACACCACCAGAAACACCACGGACAGCACCATCAGCGGCCAGTCCGTCCACTTCTTCCACGTCTTTAGTCCCATATTCCGATTGTAGTGGCGCGTCCGCTGCGCCACTGCGGAGCATGACTCCGGACATCAGTGTTGTATACGTTCGTATACATTTCACGTTGTGTACGAACGTATACAGCGGTATTTTTCATCTCGTATTTCCCTTATGACTATCACCACAGTGATATAATCAAGAATATGTAAGGAGAGAGAAGGAGCCGGCCAATGGAGACCGCATCGATCGAACTGTGGCATGGCTCTTCGCATGTCATCAAGCATCCTGAATACGGGCTGGTCAAGCCGAACAACGATTATGGCCGCGGATTCTATTGCACGCGCAGCGTCGAGCTGGCCAAGGAATGGGCGTGCGCGGGAATGGATGACGGTTTCGCGAATCGGTACACGTTGACCACGGACGGGCTCCTCTTCCTGGACCTGTCCCAGCCGCCCTACACCATCCTGAACTGGCTGGCCATGCTGGTCGAAAACCGTCGTTTCCAGCCGACCACCGCCGTCGCCGCGCAAGGCATCGAATATCTGAAACAAGTGTTTCTGCCGGATGCCAGTCAGGCTGACGTCATCGTCGGATATCGTGCCGACGATTCGTATTTCTCGTTCGCCCGCGCTTTTGTCAATAACGCGATTTCCATCGACCAACTCGCTGAGGCGATGCGGTTGGGCGAGCTCGGCAAGCAGATCGTACTCGCCAGTCCTCAGGCATTCGCGGCACTGCGGTTCCAAGGCTGCGAAATCGCCCGCGCTTCGACCTACCACGGATTGCGTAACGAGCGCGACCGCACAGCTCGCGAAGCCTACCGCCGCAAAAGTGCAGAAGCCGATCTCGACGGCCTGTTCATGCGCGACATCATCCGCGAGAAAGTGACCAACGATGATCCCCGCCTATGATGAGACATACTTGCCGGACGCCATGGCCAACTTGGCCGGCGCCTTCGATTATGCGCTGAACGATTGCGGGTTGCCGGTCGGCCTATTCATGGACTTCTTCGCCACCTCCGAGGCGGCCGCGCTTTTCGGGCGAGGCACGCCCAAATACGTGTGTGGCATGTCCGGCGAGGAGCTGGTGGCCGAAATCATGCGGCAAACCGGTTGGGCGCGCATTCTCGATATGCCGCCAGCCGCACTGCGCGCCGGCTCAACACCCGAATACTGGGCCGGATGGGTACTCGCATACTGCCAATGGGCCAGGGGAGTGCGGTTCTCGGACATTCTCGATGTGCTGTCGCTCGACGATATCGTGCGACTGCACCCGACTCTGCACGAAGCCGACGAAAGCCGATTCGTCGACGTGTACGACGAGCGGGCCGCCCATAATCGCACCGAGGGCGACTCCCGGCTGCACACGATCCGCGTGCGCGCCGGACTCAGCCAATCCGGGCTGGCCCGCCGCTCCGGCGTTACCCTGCGCTCCATCCAAATGTACGAGCAGCGCCGCAAAGACCTTGGCAAAGCTGCCGTCTCCACCGTGCTCGCTTTGGCCCGCACGCTTGGCTGCCGCATCGAAGATCTGTTGGAGCCGTAGGCTGACAGCGCCATATCTTTACTCCCGACCGATTGTGCGTGCGAAACGACAGGTTGTGTAATACGGGCGGCGTGGCCCGGGCGAACCTGATTCAATCAAACTAGCGATGAATCGTGCGTTCGCGGACTGCCACATCGGCCTCGGCCGAGTCGGGCACTGCGCCGAGTTGGCACTGCACAGACGCGGTGCCTGCGGCGTGACGCAACGGATTCGTCAGACAGCCGTACAACAGTGCAAGGGAGAACGATATGGAACTTGAAGAACTATCGGTCACCGAGAAAGCCGCGATGCTCTCAGGTGGCTCCGAATGGGATTCCCGCGGCAACGAGAAGGCCGGCATCCCCAACTTCGTGATGAGCGACGGTCCCCACGGTGTGCGCCGCCAGCTCGGCGAAGGCGACCATCTGGGTCTGGGGTCATCCAAGCCCGCCACCTGCTTCCCGACCGCCGGCACCGTTGCCAGCTCCTGGGATCCGGCGCTCGCCGAAGAAATGGGCAAGGCACTTGGCAACGAAGCGCACGATCTGGACGTGAATGTGCTGCTCGGCCCAGGCCTGAACATCAAGCGCAACCCGCTGTGCGGCCGCAATTTTGAGTACTATTCCGAAGACCCTATCGTGGCCGGTCGTATGGCAGCCGGTCTGATTCGCGGCATTCAGTCCAACGGTGTTTCCGCCTGCCCGAAGCATTTCGCGGTCAACAGCCAGGAGCTGCGCCGTCAAGCCTCCAACTCCGTGGTCGATGAGCGCACGATGCGCGAGATCTACCTGACCGCGTTTGAAATCGCCGTGCGTGAGGCCGCGCCGATGACCATCATGACTTCGTACAACGAGATCAATGGCGTTTACGCGCACGAGAACAAGCACCTGCTGCAGGACATCTTGCGCAATGAGTGGGGTTTCGATGGCATGGTCGTCTCCGACTGGGGCGGCTCCAACTCCGCCGTGGCCGCGGTCAAGGCCGGTGGCTCGCTCGAAATGCCGTCGCCCGGCTACACCTCCGTGCGCGAACTCGAAGGCGCGGTCAAGGCCGGCACCTTGTCCGAGGCCGACCTCAACGCTCGTGCCGCCGAAGTCGCCAAGATCGCACGACTGACCAAAACCGAGGGCGTAGGCCGAGACGACCTGCTCAAAGATGCCGTCGCCGCTGCGCACCACGAAATCGCTCGTAAGGTGGCCGAGAACTCGTCCGTGCTGCTCAAGAACGCTTCCGCCACGCTGCCGCTACAGTCCGGCACTCGCGTCGCCGTAATTGGCGACATGGCCAAAACCCCGCGATTCCAAGGCTCCGGCTCTTCCAAGGTGAATGCCACTCGCGAAGAGAACATCCTTGATGAGCTCAAGAACGCCGCAGCAGCCACCGGCGTGACCGTGGCCGGCTACGCGCAAGGCTACGACCGCCAAGGAACCAAGAACCAGACGCTCATCGACGAAGCCAAAACGCTCGCCGCCGCCGACACCACTGATGCGGTGATCGCCGTTGTCGGCCTCGACGAGCGCAGCGAATCCGAGGGCCTCGACCGTTCCACCATGGCGATCCCGCAAGTGCAGAACGATCTGGTCGACGCCCTGACCGCCACCGGCAAGCCCGTCATCATCGTGCTCGTGGGCGGCTTCCTCACCTTCCTGTTTGCCGAGGTCATCGCGCAGGCAGTCAACTTCTTCGTGCAGATGAAGTGGGTGTTCAAGTCTGACTCCAGCTTCAAGGATGCCGCTTGGAAGTACGCGATTCTCGCCGTGGTGGTCGTGGTCGTCAATCTGGTACTGCCGGGCTACGTTACCTCTCTATGCCAGGGCTGGGGCATGAACGCCGGCGTGGCCGGCACCATCGCCTCCGTGGTCAACACCTTGCTCGCCGTGATTGTCAGCTACCCGCTGCTCAAGTTCTGGATCATGCCGAAGAACAAGTAAGCCCCCGCGAACTCACGATTTCCCCGTGATCCTTTTCTGGCTCGGCCGGATGCCCATGTGGACATTCGACCGGGCCTTTTGGCGTCATGCGGAGTGACAATCGCGAGATTGTGGGTTTCAAGGGGCTGATTTGACCTCTGCCGGAGGTCAAACTCCGTTTCAAGGGGCGGGTGGTCGAGTAGAAGCAGTTCAAAAACGGCGGAATGACGGTGCCGCGAAGCCGTTAATGCTGGCATTCTGACTGACCAACAGCCCCTCGAAACGGAGATAGATCTCCGGAAAGGGTCAAAACAGCCCCTCGAAACTCAAGATGGCGGTTGCAGGGCGGTTGAGGATCAGTCGAAGAGCGGTTCAAACGCAAATGTGAACAATGCCACATGTGATTGGGCGGGTCGCTGCACGCCGATTTTCGGGGGTGCATGGGAATGGCGGAATATCAACGAAAAACCCTATATCTAGGTTTGTTATGTGACACGCGCCACTACATATAGTGCCTTGATTTCAAATCACACCGCTGTAATATGGCCTTCGCTTCACTGTTCATCAGAACCACATCAAGGGGAGTCGCCATGACCGTCACCGTGTTCACCAAGCCGCATTGCCCGCAGTGCGATGCCACCAAGCGCCAGCTCACCAAGCTGGGTGTGCCGTTTGAAACCGTGGACCTGACGCAGAACCCCTCCACCCTTGAGCAGCTGCAGGCCGCCGGTTTCCAGCAGGCTCCGGTGGTCATCACGCCGGACAACTCCTGGACCGGCTACCGCCCCGACCTGATTCGCGAAGTCGCCCAGCAGGTGGCCGCCGACAACCGCGCCGCCGCCACGGTGTCCGCGTGAGTCTGAGCCAGCCCGAATTCGCGGCCGAAGGCAAGACGATCGGCGCATTGGTCTACTTCTCGTCGGCCTCCGAAAACACCGCACGGTTCGTGGCCGGATGCCGTTTGCAGGACGAAGGCATCAACGTCTACCGCATCCCGTTGCGGGCCGCCGACCCGGCGCTAAACGTCCGCGAACCGTACGTCATCATGGTGCCCACCTATGGCGGCGGCGTGGTCAAGAAAGCAGTGCCGATTCAGGTCAAACGCTTCCTCAACGATCCAGCCAACCGCGAGTGGATTCGCGGCGTCATCGCCTCAGGCAACACCAATTTCGGTGAGGCCTACTGTGCCGCCGGAGACATCATCGCCGCCAAATGCAAGGTGCCCTACCTCTACCGTTACGAACTCATGGGCACCCCGGAAGACACTGCCGCCGTGCGAAACGGCCTCGTCCGCTTCTTCACCGAACAGTAAATCTTGACCCCCTCGAGGTATTGGCTCCCCTCTCCGAGGGGAGCTGTCAACGAAGTTGACTGAGGGGAGCAACTGTCTGAGTAAACACACTTCTGCCATATTCCAAGGATTTCCAATGACTGACCTCACCGCCACCGGCCTGCCGCTCGACAATACTGCCGACACCGCAGCGGAACAGTACGACCCGGCGCACGATTACCACGCGCTCAACGCGATGCTCAACCTCTATGACGCCGACGGCAAGATCCAGTTCGACAAAGACAAGGCCGCCGAACGCGAATACGTGACAGGCACGTGGCCACCAACAGCAAGCGGTTCGCCTCCACCGCCGAGCGTCTCGAATACCTGATCAGCAACCAGTACTACAACCCTGCGGTCTTCAACCAGTACTCCGCTGAATTCCTCGACCGCATCTACGAGCACGTGGAATCCGCCGGCTTTGAGTTCGGCACTTTCCTTGGTGCGTTCAAGTTCTACACGTCCTACGCGCTCAAGACGTTCGATGGTCGCCTCTATCTTGAGGACTTCCCGCAGCGTTGCGCCGCTGTGGCCCTGGAGCTCGCCGCCGGCAATGAGCAGCAGGCCATCGAATACGCCGACGAAATGCTTGCCGGCCGCTTCCAGCCCGCCACCCCGACCTTCCTGAACCTCGGCAAGGCCCAGCGTGGCGAACCGGTCAGCTGCTTCCTGGTGCGCATCGAAGACAACATGGAGTCGATTTCGCGCGGCATCAACGCGGCCTCCAGCTCTCCAAGCGCGGCGGTGGCGTGGCCCTGCTGCTGAGCAACCTGCGCGAGCTCGGCGCCCCGATCAAGCACATCGAGAACCAGTCCAGCGGCGTGATTCCGGTCATGAAGCTGCTGGAGGACTCCTTCTCCTATGCCAACCAGCTCGGCGCACGTCAGGGCGCGGGCGCGGTGTACCTCAACGCCCACCACCCTGATATCCTGCGCTTCCTGGATACCAAGCGAGAGAACGCGGACGAGAAGATCCGCATCAAGTCGCTGGCTCTTGCGTGGTGATTCCGGACATCACGTTCGAACTGGCCAAACAGAAGGCCCAGATGGCCCTGTTCAGCCCGTACGACGTGGAGCGCGTGTACGGCAAGCCGTTCGCCGACATCTCCGTTACCGAGCATTATGACGAGATGGTGGCCGACGACCGCATCAAGAAGACCTACATCGACGCCCGTAAGTTCTTCACCACCATCGCCGAACTGCAGTTCGAATCCGGCTACCCGTACATCGTGTTCGAGGACACGGTCAACCGCGCGAACCCGATCGAAGGTCGCGTGACCATGTCCAACCTGTGCTCGGAAATCCTGCAGGTTCAGGAGCCGAGCGCATACAACGAGGACCTCACGTATGCGCATGTCGGCCGCGACATCTCCTGCAATCTGGGTTCGCTCAACATCGCTAAGGCGATGGATGGCGGCTTGGGCCACACGGTGGAGACGGCGATCCGCGCACTCACCTCGGTGGCCGAGCACACCAGCATCAACGCGGTGCCTTCGATTCGCCGCGCCAATGAGGAGGGCCACGCCATCGGTCTCGGCCAGATGAACCTGCACGGCTTCCTGGCCCGCGAAGGCATCCAGTACGGTTCTGAAGAGGGCCTCGACTTCACCGACATGTACTTCATGACCGTGGCCTACCACGCCTACCGTGCCTCGCACGCGCTCGCCGTGGAGCATGGCCGCACGTTCGCCAGCTTCGCTACGAGCGACTACGCCAAGCCGGCCGGCCAGGGCAACTACTTCGACAAGTACACCGATGGTCGTCGTTCGCTCACTCCGCGCACCGAACGGGTCCGTGCGCTGTTCGAACAGTACGGCATCGCGATCCCGACTGCGGCCGACTGGGAGGCCCTGCGCGACGCGATTCTGAAGGACGGCATCTACAACCAGAACCTGCAGGCCGTGCCGCCCACCGGCTCGATCTCGTACATCAACCATTCCACGAGCTCGATTCACCCGATCGCCTCCAAGATCGAGATTCGCAAGGAAGGCAAGATCGGGCGCGTGTACTACCCGGCCGCCTACATGACCAACGACAACCTCGGGTACTACAAGGACGCCTACGAGATCGGCTGGAAGGCCATCGTCGACACGTACGCCGAGGCCACCCAGCACGTGGATCAGGGACTGTCGCTGACGCTGTTCTTCCCGGACACCGCCACCACCCGCGACCTCAATAAGGCCCAGATCTACGCCTGGCGCAAGGGCATCAAAACCCTCTACTACATCCGCATCCGCCAGCAAGCCCTGGAAGGCACTGAAGTCCAAGGCTGCGTCTCCTGCATGCTCTGATCGTTCGAGGGAGCGTATACCGCCTTTCTTCGGCACTCGACGTACCTTCGTACGCCTTCGGCCTCAGACGGCGGTCTCCGCACGCATTGAACAACCAGAGAGCCGTTGTTACTCCCCTCACTCGGCTAACGCCGACAGCGCCCCTCAGAGAGGGGAGCTGGCCGCGAAGCGGACTGAGGGGGGCTCCACCATCTAAGGAACCAACAATGTCACGAACCATCTATAGAGCACTGCTCCGGCTGACCGCGCCGGAGGAGTTCGAAAACAAATCCAACGACGATAACGACAACGAGTAAAAGGAACACTACTCATGGCACCTATCTCCATTCCGCGCAAACCGCTGAAACTCATCGACCGCGTCTCCGCAATCAACTGGAACCGCCTCGAAGACGAGAAAGACCTTGAGGTCTGGGACCGCCTGACCGGCAACTTCTGGCTGCCCGAAAAAGTCCCCGTCTCCAACGACATCCCCAGCTGGCAGAAGATGACCGAGGACGAGCACACGCTCACCATGCGCGTCTTCACCGGCCTGACCCTGCTTGACACCATCCAGGGCACGGTCGGCGCCGTCTCCCTGATTCCGGACGCGCTCACCCCGCACGAGGAGGCCGTGTACACCAACATCGCCTTCATGGAATCCGTGCACGCCAAAAGCTACTCGTCCATCTTCTCCACCTGTGCTCCACCGAGCAGATCGATGCCGCATTCGACTGGAGCGAGAACAACGAGTTTCTGCAGAAGAAGGCGGAGATCGTGCTCGACTACTACGAGGGCGACAACCCGTACAAGCGCAAGGTGGCCTCCACCCTGCTCGAATCCTTCCTCTTCTACTCCGGCTTCTATCTGCCGATGTACTTCTCCGCGCACGCCAAGCTGACGAACACCGCCGACGTGATTCGTCTGATTATCCGCGATGAGCCGTCCACGGCTACTACATCGGCTACAAGTACCAGAAGGGCATCGCCCAGCTGAGCGATGCCGAGCGCCTGGATCTGCAGGACTACACGTACGACCTGCTCAACGAGCTGTACGACAACGAGGTGGAGTACACCCAGTCGCTGTACGACCGCGTGGGCCTGACCGATGACGTCGAGAAGTTCCTGCGGTACAACGGTAACAAGGCGCTGATGAACCTCGGCTACCCGGCTTTGTTCCCGGCTGAGATTTGCGATGTGAACCCCGCGATCCTGGCCGCCCTGAGCCCGAACGCCGACGAAAACCACGACTTCTTCTCCGGCTCCGGCTCCTCCTACGTGATGGGCAAAGCCGAAGAAACCGATGACGACGACTGGGATTTCTAAGGGTTTCGCGGTCCGCGAACCCGCAGCGCCGCCGCGTTCGCACGACGGCGCTACGCTGGAGATATGGAACAGGAGCCGTTGGTCAGCATCATCATCCCGGTGTACAAGGTCGAGAAGTTCCTCGACGAGTGCGTGGCGTCCGTGGTCGCGCAGACGTATGCCAATCTGGAGATTCTGCTGGTCGACGACGGCTCGCCCGACAATTGCCCGGCCATGTGCGACGCCTGGGCCGCCCGCGACCCGCGCGTGCGGGTGATTCACAAGCCCAACGGCGGACTGTCCGACGCACGCAACGCCGGCATCGCCGGGGCCACCGGCGCCTACCTGTACTTCGCCGATTCCGACGATACCGTGGCCCCCACGTTGGTGGAGGACTGCCTGAATGCCATGCGTGAATACGATGCCGATCTGGTGATGTTCCAGTTCGACACCATCTCCGAGAACAACAAGCCGCTGCTGTCCAACTATCGCCACAACGACTTCACCGAGGTGCAGGTTCTGACCCCGGTCGAGGCCATCAAAAAGCAGGTCAAGGCTGAGATCGACGGCTATTTCTGGGCCTTCCTGGCACCCGCCTCCACCTATCAGGGCACCGGATTCTCCTTCCCGGTGGGGCGCAAAATCGAGGATCTCTCCCGTATCTGCAACGTGATCGGCGAGGCCACGCGCGTGGTCCGTCTGCCCAAGGCGCTGTACCACTACCGCATGCGCGAGGGATCGATTACCGCCAACTGGGATCCGCAGCTCACCCGCGACTGGACCCGCGCCGCCGACGACCGCGAGGAATACATCGTCCACCGATTCCCCGAGCTCAAGGGCTTCATGACGCTGCAACAGCTGAATTTCTTTGCCAACCTCGATTACGAAACCATGCGCCAGTCGCTGATCGCCGGGCTCAAGATCGATCCCGAGGACGCCGACGCGCTTCGTCGTCGCATCGAGGGCCTGACCAAGTCCGCCGATGAGGGCGATGAGCCCGTACCGGAAACGTTGCGTGAGTTGCTCGGACTGCTCAAGCTGGGCATCACCAAGGTGCCGATGGCACGTTCGGTAAGGCCGATGGCAGCGGTACTGATGGCGATGCGAGAACGATGACGTAACGCTGGCCGACCGTTTCCGCGACATGCGCGAGGACTGGCGCCAGCTGCGCATCCAGCGCATCGAAAACGCCGAGGAGCGCAAGGCCGAGCGCAAAGCCGCCCGCAACGGCGTCACCTTCGAGTCTGTGTTGCATTAGTCGGCGACTGATGGAATCCGTCAGTTCGGGAAGAGCAGGCCTGCTCTACGCCGGGCGTGCCGGTTCGCACGTTCGAGAAACAGGCGTGTCATGGGCCGAACCACACAACACCCCCAGAAACGCCCATAAAGTTAACTACATTTTCAGACACGCCACTTGCCTTGGTCCACGGTCCGTGTATAGTAGTTCTCGGCTCAACGAAGAGAACCTTCACTGAACCGGAAAAAAGTAAACGCTGAAGCTTGCAGTTTCCGAAAGCAAAGTTGTACGTCGGCGGCGAGGGCGGAAGCGCAGTAAAGAACAAATCCCTTTACAACGGATCGTGAGGCACGTACCTGCCTCTGAAAGGATTAGTAATTATGGCAGAAGTCGTTTTCGACCACGTCACTCGTATCTACCCGGGCAACGATAAGCCTCCGTGGATGATCTGAATCTTGATATCAAGGATGGCGAGTTCCTCGTCCTCGTTGGCCCTTCTGGCTGTGGTAAGTCTACGACCCTTCGTATGCTCGCCGGCCTGGAAGAGGTCAACAAGGGCCGCATCCTCATTGGTGGCAAGGATGTCACCACGATGCAGCCGAAGGACCGCGACATCGCAATGGTGTTCCAGAACTACGCTCTGTACCCGCACATGACCGTTGCCGACAACATGGGCTTCGCCCTGAAGATCGCCGGCACTCCGAAGGACGAGATTCGCAAGCGCGTCGAGAAGGCCGCTGAGATTCTCGACCTGACCGAGTACCTCGACCGCAAGCCGAAGGCTCTGTCCGGTGGTCAGCGTCAGCGTGTGGCCATGGGTCGTGCAATCGTCCGTGAGCCGAAGGTCTTCCTCATGGATGAGCCGCTGTCCAACCTCGACGCCAAGCTCCGTGTCCAGACCCGTACCCAGATCGCTGCTCTGCAGCGCCAGCTGGGTGTCACCACCCTGTACGTGACCCACGATCAGACCGAGGCCCTGACGATGGGCGATCGCATCGCCGTCATCAAGCTCGGTATCCTGCAGCAGGTCGGCGCCCCGACCGAGCTGTACGATCGCCCGGCCAACGTCTTCGTCGCCGGCTTCATCGGCTCCCCGTCGATGAACCTGAACACCCACCCGGTGGTCAACGGCAAGGCGAAGATCGGTGAGGACACCGTGGACCTGCCGGCTGAGGCCGTCAACAAGCTCACCGCCGAAGACAACGGCCAGATCGTGGTCGGCTTCCGTCCTGAGGACGCTGGCCTGGCCCCGGCTGACGACCCGAACGCCTTCTCCCTGAAGGTTGTGAACGTCGAGGATCTGGGCTCCGATGGCTACATCTACGGCAACATCATCACCGATGGCTCCGCCGCTGAGGCTTCCCAGGTCATGTCCGACCAGAACAAGCTCACCACGATTCGTGTGAATCCGCGTGCGCTGCCGAAGGTTGGCGCGACCGTCAAGATCAAGATCGACCCGGCCAAGATGCACCTGTTCGCTCCGTCGACTGAGCTGCGTCTGAACTAATAGATACTTGGCGAGGTCTAATCGCTTCGTCAACCATTAAACGAGGTTATTCTCTTCCTCTCTTATGACCTCGTTGGAAAAGCCCTGCATAGCTGCGGGGCTTTTCTTTTTGCCTAGAAAACGTACGCTAACCGGCCCCCGCAAATGAACGTTTTTTGTTCTTTTGTCAACTTCTTCCTAGAGAGGTGATATGATCGTATGCAGTAACCTCCCGAAAAGGGGGTTGCGAATCTATGAGGGGGCAACGATGGTCTCGAAATTAAAGCTCGGCCGTTGCAGGTTTAACGGAGGAGCAGAACAGGAACCTGGACAGCATCGCCATGTCTTGCGGCGCTGCCTTGCTTCGGTTATCGCTGTTTCCCTGTCTACTGTGTGCATGGTGCCTGCGGCATATGCCCAGGACGTAGATGATGTAAATGGTTCCTCTAACTCCGTAATTCTTGGGGGGGGGGGATAATACTGTCGTAGCTGCTCCTTCTGCTCGCAATGTCAATGTTGACGATAAGACGTCAGAAGAGGCCAATACATCAAACGGTGCGCCAGCACCTTCTGAAACGAATCAGGAAGTCCAGCAAGATTCATCTTCTTCATCTTCCACTACCGGTGGTTCTTCCGAATCCTCAAATGGTGAGCAGGCAACAAGGCGGATGCCGCAGCAGGGGCTGCTGCTGGCAATCCCGCTAATGACGGAACCCAAACGCAGGCTCCGACTGATACTTCTTCTCAAGGTGCCAAGAACGATTCTTCGACTGAGGCGGATCAATCGCCGGCGAAGGCCAATGTGCAGGTCGCCGCGACGGCGCTTGGCGGCCGTGACTTTGAAGGTCAGGTCACCAAGGAGATCAACGGCAAGACCTACATCCTGATCGGTAACGAGCAGCAGCTGCGTGCGATTGGTTCCGGCAAGAAGGTTATTGGCCGTATCAACAAGGTCACGCAGACCTGCACCGGGCAAGGACTCTCTGGCTACCACTGGGTAGATGGCGCGTCGTCCACTGAATACGCCGGTGACGCCGATCTTGCCGATTCGGATACCTTGCGCAATGCTGATGCCTCCGACTATGACAATTCGCTGGCGATATGTCGTACGAAAGTGGACGCTGATAAGACCCGCATCAGGTATTACGGCGTGGGTGCTGATGGTACGCAAGCGGACTACTCTGCCGCCAACACTGGTCTGACATATTCGGCCGATGCGAATTATCTGATCTTCCGTGACATCGATTTGTCCAAGAACGCGGCGGATACCGCCAGTACTGAGTGGACTCCGCTCATGTTCTCCGGCACCATGCTCGGCGCGGTCTCCAATGACGGCGACACCGCAGCCAGCCTGTGGAAGGCTGTCGGCACCGATGGCGCAAGCGTGGAGCATACCACAGCAGCTCGGCCGGTCATCAGCCATGTGGTCGTCAATCAACAGGGCAAGCAGCTGGACGTCAGAAAGCAGCAGGGCATCGGCTTCTTCGCTCGATCACGAACAAGACCGTGATGAACAACACTAGTCTGGGCAGCGCCGGTACGGCCGTGGTGTCGAACCTCAAGCTGCAGGACGTGTCTGTGACGAATCAGGCAAGCAAGTCATATATTCCGCCGACACTGATCGACACACTCACTTCGGCAGCGGGTGGACTTTTGGATCTTCTGCTTAAGGCGTTGAAACTGCTGACATTCGGACAAGTAAATCTTGACCTCAATCTTCAAGGTCTGCTCACCCTGCACAAAGACAATCCTTCCAATCTCGCCACGGGTGCGTTCGCCGGCCGTATTTACGGCGATGCCAAGGTCACGGATTGTGAAGTGGCGGATGTTTCGGTATCCAGCGTAAGCCGTATGACCGGTGGTTTCGTGGGATATGTTGAGGGCGCAACCCGATACGATGCGGTCTCCGGCATCGTGGGAACGCTCACCAATGTACTCTCGAAGATCTTGGGTGTCATCCCATTCCTCGGGCTGGGCGATTTGGTGAACTGGCTGCTGTCCGGCACGCTCGGACTGAATGCCTTGATTCCGGTCGGCTACTACAACCCGGTCATCTCGAACAGTTCGGTGAACGGGTTCAAAAAGAACGTGGTGATCGGCAACAAGAATAATCCGCAAGCCGGCGGCTTCGTCGGTGCACAGATTGGCGCAATCATCGAGAACTCCTCGGTGACGAGCACGAACGGTTTCACCGTGCGGGCAACGCAATACGCCGGTGGCTTCGCCGGAATAAGCCGCAACGGCAATGTAGGTGGTCTGCTCAACTCGCTTGGTATTGATTTGCTGTCTGCACTGCGTCCGCAGAGCCTCATCGAGAACAGCAACCTGACCGTCGACGGCGATGGCAAGGTCACTGTATCTGCCACGGACTATGCCGGTGGATTTAGCGGCGCGATGGCCAATGCCTACGCGGTCAATAATACGATTTCAGCCACGGCTGCCGTGTCTACTGACAAATCCCACGCCGGAGGATTCACCGGATTTGCCTCCGTGGGATGGGGCCTAGAACTCGGCACGGACGATGCCACGAACGCATCGCTGCTGAAACAACTCACCAAGGCTGTGGCCAAATTGCTGAGCGGCAGCGGTAGTGGTGCGGGAGAACTGCTGTCCATCGTCGGTGTGAATCCCTCCGTGATTCTCGGCACGCAGATGAAGGCTCCTTCACCGTTAAGGCTGGTGGCGATTACGCGGGCGGTCTCGTGGGAGAAGGATCGGGCACGGTGATCGGCGACTCCTCGCAGGATCATCTGCAGAACCTCACGTTCTGGAAATACAACAATCCCCGTGGCTCCCTCAGCAGCGCTCCACTGCCATCAACGGTCTTGAATCAGTCAGCGCCGGCGGCTCCTACGCGGGCGGCATCGCCGGCAATCTGCAACCGACCACAGTGGCTGGGTTGCTCAACAGTGTGGTGAAAATTGGCGATATCGCCACGCTCAAGAAGTTCGACCAGTTTGCCCCGTTCACCGTGGAGAACGTGACTGTTGCTGCCCCGGCATCCGGCTTGACAGTGACGGCTGGCTCATACTATGCGGGCGGTGCCATCGGATGCGCCACCGGTGGTGACGTGACCAACACCAACCTCACTAATCTGGCCACGGTCACGGCCAAGGGAGAAGCCGGCGGTTTCATCGGCTTCTCCGGACCGGGCGACGCCGTTGGCGCCGGCGGCCTTAATGTGCTTGGGCTTATCAAGCTATCCGGTCTGCTATCGGTTGCCCAATATTCTTCGGTTGCAGTCACTGCATCGAATGTGAACGGCATCGCCAACGGATTCACGGTCAAGGCGACCGGCAAGAACGAGAACAACGAGACCACCGATTACGCTGCGGGCGGCTTCTACGGCCAGGCCAACAGCACCAAGACCCGCGAAAGCCATGTGACGAACCTCAAGTCGGTCACGGCCGATACCAGCACATCCGATGGCATAGCGGGTGGCTTCGTGGGCTTCTCCACCACCGGCGGCCTCGCCGACGCACTTAGCAACGCCGATGATTCCAGCGTATTGGACAACCTCATCAAGGGCGGACTGCTGTCCGTGAACGACCTGCTCGGTGCCATGCCGTATCTGATTCCAAGCTATACGGATACCACTGTGTCGTATGTCAACGGTGGTTACGTCGAAGGTGATATCGCGGGAGGCTACGCCGGCAATTTCCAAAGCGGCAAAGTCAATCAGTTCGATAAGAAAGATCTCGAGAACGACCCAACACTGGCAGACGTGCAGTCCCGCGTCCAAGCCAACCCCGTGGCTGTTGTCAACCTCGACCATGTGACCGGCGGCGCATACGCGGGCGGTTTCGGCGGCAAGGTCGTTTCCGGCGCACTCGCTTCGGCTGGTAACGGCGGTCTGAGTCTGCTCGGCAAATTCGGTACGGTGGATCTCGCCAACCTGCTGCAGGTGGTGCAGGGCTATGTGCCGTTCATCTCCTACGCAGGTGTGCATTCCGATGCCACCACCGTGGAGACCACCAGCGGCAACAAGATTTCCGACCCGGATGATCCCGGCTTCACCGTCTCCGCCACCCGACTTGACCAATCCGATACGCAATCCGGTTCCGCCGGCGGCTACATCGGCTACGGTTCCGGTGTGCAGGTGTCCCATTCCAGTGTCACTCAACTGCGCCACACCGATGTCAAGGCACCGAAGAATCTGGAAACCACCGGATCAATCGACGACACCTATCTGAGCAAAGACAGCTCGTATGCAGTCACTGCCGCGCGGTATGCCGGTGGCTATATCGGCAAAATGGATATCGGCTCGGCAGCAGCCGTGGGCGGCGGCCTGAGCCTGCTCGGCCAGAACGTCAATCTCAACGACGTGCTGGATGTGCTCAACATTGTCGTTTCGACCATCGAGCACTCCGACGTGACCGGCGGCATCGGCGGATACTCCGTGCTGGCCAGCACCGCAGACCATAGGAACGCCAACAACAAGCCCGATCCACTGGGCATGGCCGGCGGCTTCGCCGGAGACATCGAAGGCGGCCATATCCAGGACTCCAGCTCGCACGAGTTCGTGTACATCATCGGCCAGGTATCGGCCGGCGGCTACGTGGGCACCATGCAGCCGGGAGCCGTGGCGAACGTACTCGGCGACGGCAGCGTGCTCAAGAAGCTCGTCAACCTCGACAACCTGCTCTCGCTCGTGCAGGACTTCGTGCCGACGATTCGCAACAGCTCAACCGATGCCGCAGTGTGCGGCGGCGCGGTGCGCGCACAGGCGGCATCGGATACAACCACACGCCGCGGCATGGCCGGCGGCTATGCAGGTCGTAACCGCGGCGGCCATATCTGGGGCAACAACACCGCAGCATGGAAGCAGGAGAACACCGACGGCAAATACAACGGGCCGCAACGCGTAGCCTATGCCGCGCGCATCCGCAGCGTATACGGTGCCGAAATCGCCGGCGGCTACACCGGCTTCATGGACGCGGCCGATACCGCTGAAGGCGGTTCGCTCTCCTTGCTCGGCGGTCTCATCAAGGCCGGCAACCTCGCCGGCGTGCTGTCCGTGGTCTATCCGACTGAGGAGCACACGAAGGTCACCGGTCCGCTGCGCAATATGAGCTATGACCAGTGGAAGACCTGGGTCGATAATATCGGCAAGTACGGTGCGTATGGCAAGGAATTCACCGAGGTAGCTACGGGCGATGGTGCGGTCTCTGTTACCGACCAGGATTCCCTGGACAAGTTCCTCGAATCCTACATCTTCGGATTCAACGTCGTCGCCGGTCGTGCGGAGTATCGGACCGGCGCGAACCTGCATGATTCCGGCGTCGCCGGCGGACACGTCGGCCTGATGCGCACCGGTACGATCACCGACGCCAGTCGATGGATGTCAAGACCGTCTCCGCCATGCGCGCGGCAGGCGGCTACGCGGGCACGATGGAATCCGGCTCGGCATCCTCGTTCGGCTCCATCCAACTATTCGGAGACAAAGGCATCAAACTTGATCTGGGTCAGATGCTCGACGTGGCACAGGTATTCGTGCCTGTCATCAAATCCTCGAGCGTGGCCGGCTACCGCAAGGGTATGAAAATCACGGCCGCCGGCGAAGACATCACGCACGGCACCGGCAACGCCGGCGGCTACGTGGGTCTCGCGGTCGGCGGCCAGATCTGGGGCGATCTCGACCAGAACGGCCAGAAGCTTGCTGATGGTGTCACCGCTGCCGGTGCCAACGTCTCCAACCTGCGCAAGGTGGAAGGACGCAACAACGTCGGCGGATTCATCGGCGTGGCCACTGCCGGCGCGGTCGCGGATGTGGACACCAACGCATCCGAGGGATTCCTACAAGGAATCCTCGACTCGCTGGTATCGAACCCGGCAAGTCTGGTCAGCGTATTGCAGGCCACGGTTACGACGATTCGCGGTGCGCATGTGAGCTCGGATGACCCGGCATGGGGATACACGGTCAACGGCGCATATGAGAGCAAAGACGGTAAGGGTAATACCACAACCAAGTATGCCCTGAACGCCGGCGGTTTCGCCGGCTCGCTGCAGGCCGCGATCCTCGGTGACAAGGATTCCGCCAAGGGCACCGGCAGTGAAGTGGATACTGCCAAGGACTCAGCCGCGCTTACAGTCACCGGGTTGCGCGCCGTTGAAAGTGGACAATACGCGGGCGGCTTCTTCGGCCTTGCCGATGTGTCCAGCGTCGCCTCCGTCGGCGGCGGCGAAGCTGGCAAGGGCCAGAACACCAACCTGCTGCTCAAACTGCTCAAGGTCGGCAACGTGGGTGTGCTCGAAGCGTTCCGCACCTTCATCTACGACGGTCAGGTCAACGGCGTGAGCGACGGCATCCAGATTGTCGCCCATGATTCCACCACAAAGGGCATGCTTGACTCGAAGCGTTACACCGGTGCGGCCGGTGGCTTCGGCGGTGGACTGATCAATGGCTCTGTCAAGCAGTCCGCGGTCACCAACCTCAACAGTGTGACCGGCGTGAACTACGTGGGCGGCTTCATCGGGCATCTTGGCAAATCCGGCACGGTCGCTGCGACAACGCACAACTCGGCACGGATGCGCTCAATCTGCTCGGTGCCACGGCCGGCGTACTTGACATCTGGGGCTCGCACGTTGGCGATTCACATGTCACCGGCATTCCGGACGGCTACACCGTCACCGCCACACACCATGGCGACGATTACGGCAAAGCCACCGACAAGGCCACTGGACGCGAGGTCGCGGGCGGATTCGTCGGCTACGCGGACCTGGCCCGAGTAAAGGGCTGCACGTCTGACAATCTCAAGAAGGTCACCAGCGGCGAGATCGCCGGCGGATTCGTCGGCGAAACCAGCCGCGCCTATCTGGTCGATACGCAGGTCAACTCGGTACTCGTGGAACTGCTCCTGCAAGTGGTGAACGCGCTGGTCAAGCTCCTATACCTCGACAAGGTGGAACAGGTCGGCGTTATTGACTTGGGCAAGTGGTTCCCGGCTATCTTCGGCAAGGTATTCGACCTCAAGGTGCTCTCGGAAGGCAATGTGCTGTACGTGAACCTGTTCGGGCTGAAGGTGAGCGTCGCCCTGTCCAAGGCCGACGCCGAAAACCAGCAGCAGACCGACGTGGCGATCGTCACCATCGGCGACAGCGTCATCAAACTGCCCTGCAGCAAGAACGGCATCGACATGGATGGGTCAGGTAGCAACCTGACCGTCCAACTCATCAAGGGCAACCGCACCCGCGTGGAACAGTCCACCGTGACGGGCATCGCCAGCGGCTATGACGTGTTCGGTGGTGGAGCGACTCAGGATACCGACGGCATGAAAGACCTTTCCACAGGCTACGCGGGCGGTTTCGCCGGACTGAACGACGAGGGCGTGCTGGCAGACGACCACATGGTCTACGCCGACACGATCCGCGGCACCAGCGGACTGGTCGACCCGTTCTCGAACACCAAACTCAAGTCCGTATGGGACTTCAACACCATGAGCGACATCCTCGGACCGGTCGATGAAGGCAACGGCGGCAAGGCATACAACACCTATCGCATCTACCGCAAGGCGGCCGCGAACGCCGGTGAGGCCCGCACCTCCGCACAGGACGGCAACAAGATCTTCTCGCGGAAGAACACGGCAGACGATGCGCTGCACACCAGACTCGATCGCTGGGAAGTGAAGCTGTTCGACGTGGTCAACACATACGACAGCGGCGCTGTGCACAGTGGTGCATCCGGCGACACTGGTGCCACATGGGTCGGCATCAAGGACGCCGTGACTGTGGCTGGTGGCAGCAGCACAAAGCTCGATGCCTACCAGTCCCCAGCCAAGGCAGTGCTCATGCTTGACGTGCCCGTATCCGACAACAACGGCGGACTCACCCCCGAACCGGACGACGGCCAGGACCCATGCGGCAAGGACGGCTGCAAGACCGTGGACCTCACCCTGCAGAAAGTGTGGCGCAACGGCCAGCTGGAACGCCCCGACGCCATCACCCTCGAGGTGACCGCCACGTACACGAATGCGGCGGGCGAACAGGTCAAGGCCGGGAAGCTCGAATGCTTCAAGGACGACTGCGCCACCGAGGAGCGGACCAACCCGTTCACGGTGACCATGACCGCCAAGGAGAACGGCTCCGCGTGGAGCGACACGTGGCGCACGAAGCTCACCGGCCTGCCGGTCGCCTTCGTTGATAAGGGTTCCGGCCCGAACGGCGAGGACGTGACGCGCTACTACACGTACACCGTCAAGGAGCTCAACATGACCTACGCCTCCGGCGACACGGACGGCAACGCCGAGACGAAGACCCCGGCCGAGGCCGGTTACTCGGTGTCCGTCAAGTACGGCACGGACAAGGACGGCAAGTACGTGGCCACCGTCACGAACTTCTCGCCCCTGCCCGAGACCGGCGGCAACGGCACGCTCCTGTTCGTCATGCTCGGCGTGCTCATGCTCGCCCTCGGCACCGCATGGTACCTGCGCGCCAACCGCATGGAACCGGCCGCGGCCGGGGGAGCGGGCGCGGGAACCGCGCTGCCGGTCGGCCGCAAACGCGGTCGGCACACCCGATAACCAGACTTCCCGCCGTCGCACGGCGGCGGGGCAACCAATGTAACCAACTCGAACCGGCCCCGACCGGGACCGGTGCAGTACAGAGAAAGGAACAGTGATGAAGTCACTAATCAGGAATGTAGCGGCGGGCGTCCTCGCAGCCGCCACGATGCTCGGCATCGCCGGCCTCGGCGCCACCACCGCCTCCGCGGAAGATGCTACCGGCACGCTGACCGTCACCAGCTCGGATGCCGCGTTCAACGGCAAGAAGGTGAACGCCTACCAGATGTTCTCCGCTTCCCCGGATGCCGCAGGCCAGAACGCCACCTACACGCTGGCCTCCCCCTGGGACAGTTTCTTCAAGACTAATGCGGACGAGCTTGGTATCACGGGTGTGACCGATGCCAACGTCTCCGAAAAGGCCTACGACTACGTATACAGCCTGAATCAGCAGGACATGAAACTGGCCGAGTTCGCCACCAAGGCTTCCAACTGGGCCAAGAAGGCTGGCAACAATGTCTCTGCGGTGAATCCTGCAGCGACGGCGAAGGCCTCCGGTAGCCAATACGTCGCTACTTTTGCGAACCTCCCGCTTGGCTACTACGTGGTGAGCCCGGAAGCCGGTTCCACTTCCAACAAGCGCCACACGGATGCGATGCTTGTCAACGTCACCGCCACGACCAAGAACATCAATCTGAAGTCCGAATACCCGACCGTCGACAAGACCATCGATGCCGACAAGAAGGGTGACAGCGCCCAGATCGGCAGCAAGGTGAACTTCCAGCTCAAGTCCAAGGTCCCGGACACCTCCGAATACACGAACTACGTCTTCAAGATCGTCGATACCCTTTCCGCGGGGCTTGACTTCAACAACGACGTCACCGTCAAGGTCGGTGATGCTACGCTGACCGCTACTACTGATTACAGCGTGACCACGAAGGGGAAGACCGTCACCATCGACCTGTCCAACTACGTGAAGACCGACAATGCGTCCAAGGCTGGCAAGGGGATTCTCGTCACCTACTCCGCGACTCTGAACGAGAACGCGTTCGTCGGCACCCCGGACCAGAACAACTCCGGCAACCTCAACTCCGCCAAGGTCCAGTACAGCAACGGCCCCAGCGAGGAGAACATCGGCGAATCCACCCCGTCCGAAACCCACAGCTACACCTTCAACTTCAACCTGAAGAAGATTTACAAGGAAGGCGACACCGAAAACGCCCTCGCCGGCGCGAAGTTCCAGCTGCTCGACTCCGACAAGACCGTCATCTCTCTCGTCAAGAAGAGCGACAACGTGTATCGTCCGGCCAAGACCAGCGATACGGACAAGGTCACTGAAGTGGAAACCCCGGCCACCGGCATCATCGAGTTCACCGGTCTCAAGGCCGGCACCTACTACCTGAAGGAGACCTTCGCCCCGAAGGGGTACAACAAGCTCTCCGATCCGGTCAAGGTCACCATCAATGCCACCATCAACAAGACCACCGGTGCGCTGGAATCCTGGACGGTCAACGGTTCCGCTCCGACCGCCGATGTGACTGTCCCGGTCGTCAAGATCGAGAACAAGAAGGGTGCGCTCCTGCCGGATACCGGTGGCATGGGCACTGTGCTGTTCACCGTGTTCGGCGTGCTCATCGTGGCCCTGGGCGCCGGCTGGTACGTGAAGTCCAACCGCAAGTCCCGCCACGCGGCCTGAGCCCACGTCACACTGGCCCTCTCCGGCGCCTCTTCGACAAGGAGAGCCGAGAGGGCCGGGCACGAGGCGATAGGGGAGAGGCCCGCCGTGGCCGGGCGCACAAGCGCCACCAGCCGGCGCCCTCCCCGAACCATCGCCTCGCGATCCGCCTTCCCCAGCGGGAAGGCCCATGAAGGAGCCCTATGGTTAAGAAGCTGCGCGGCCTCGCGCCGTTGCTGGTCATCGTGATCGGACTGCTCGTCCTGTTCTACCCGACGATCAGCAACTTTCTCGTCATGAAGAACGCCTCGCGCGTCGTCAGCAACTACGACGCGGCCGTCGAGGCACTCTCCGACGAGGAATACCGCAGCATGATCGACGCCGCGCACGCCTACAACACCAGACTCGCCGAGGAAAGCTCCGGCACCACCAGCGCCCTCACCGGAGCGGTGAACACCGAAGCCACCGACGCCGAGTACATGAAGCTCCTCAACCTCGCCGGCGACGGCATGATGGGATACATCACTGTGCCTAAGCTCAAGGAGACCCTGCCTATTTATCACGGCACTTCCGAGAAAGTACTGCAATCCGGCATCGGTCACTTGGAACAGACCTCACTACCAGTTGGTGGCGCGTCCACTCATGCGGCGCTGTCTGGCCACCGAGGGTTGCCCACGGCAAAACTGTTCACGGACTTGAACCTTATGAAAAAAGGCGACAAGTTCTATATCACAATACTTAAAGACACGTATGCGTATCAGGTCGATAAGATCACTACCGTTCTGCCGACTGATGCCAAACAACTGGCGATTGAGCCCGGCAAGGATTTGGTCACGCTCATTACCTGCACACCGTATGCGGTCAACACGCATCGGCTGCTGGTGCGCGGTCATCGTATTCCATACACACCACAGCAGCAGAATGACGCCAAATCCACATTCCACGTGGACATTCCGCTGCAGTATTTGTTGCCGTCTCTCGCGCTGATTGCCTTGCTTATTGCATGGCATTTGTGGCAGCGGCATGAGCGGCGACGCCGGCAGAGTGGGAGCGCCAAGGTCGCATCCGGTGATTCTAGCTCCACAGCCATCGAGCCGGACGGTGACTTGCCTCCTCAGCCAGCCAATACAAATAACCAATCACATTCATCACGGCGGAAAGGACCGGGCAGACATGTTAGACCCGCATAGCGGAAGCGAGTATGGTGCGGCGCGCATTGCTGCCATGATTGCCGCCACCATTACTATCATCCTCACTGGTCTTGTGTCTTTCGGCTTCATGGTGCCATACGCGCAAGCTGATTCCTTCGGCACTCTCACCATCAATGCCGTATGGGGCCGAGACACGCTTCGCCCAAATCACTTGCCGGCGATACTTATGCCATCGTGCGCGTCGCCACTGTCACAACGAACAATGATGGTAGCGTTTCCTCATATAAAACCGTCAGTGATTTTTCCGGTCTCACTGCCGATTGGGAACGCCTGACATCGAGCGAATATCACGATGCCGCCAAGAAGCTGGCTGCACACGCGGCGAAAAACAAGCTATACCAGCATTCCGGCACCACCAATGCAGCTGGCCAACTTACTTTCCAGAACCTACCGCTTGGCCTATATCTGGTCTCCCGCACGGATTCGGCGAAAGCAACAAGGCATACGACTGTGATCCGTTCCTCATCTCGATTCCCGGCAGCGGAGATACGGCCGCCGATCTCAACATCACGGTAGAGCCGAAATTCAGCACCAGTACTCCGCCCACCCCGCCTGAACACGAACACAACCCAGGAGAGATGCCGGGCAATCCTGGCGTTATCGGCAATACCGGTGCCGCCGTGGGAGGTATCGCCGGTGTTGCGGCCGTCATACTTGTCATCGCATTTGCCGTGTTGAAACTACGCGTGCGATATCGCTCCGATGATACCGAGTCATCACACCAGTTCCGTGCCGACGGAGGAAAAGCATGACGCATAGCAAGGCCTCGTTCTCATCCGCACAGATAAAACGTCTGATCAAGCTGCGGGCGGTGGTGAAGGTATCGCCATCACGCATCAGGTATGCCGAGTGGTTCAAACGGGAATGCGTGATGCGCGCCGATGCCGGCGAATCGCCCACGTACCTGTTCCGTGAGGCGGGACTAGGGCCTGAGTTCATAGGCGAAAAACGTATTGAACGCTGCATGGACCGATGGCGGAAGAAAATGCAGCTGGAAGATCTGGAAGTGGCAAGCAGCCCGGAACGCCTGTTTTCTGTGGATATGGACACGGCGCAAGACAGAGAAGTCAGCAAGGTCGATGTGCGTGACGTGCGCGATCTGATCATCTGCAAGCAAACACGTTATATCGAGAGCCTGCAGCGGCAGATCGATGAGCTGCGTTTGCAGCTTGCACAGCAAACCAAGTCCAACGATATGCAATGAGCGGCATGGGACGAGTTGAATCGTCCGTAAACATAACGCGCCGAAGTCGTGGCAAAGGAGCACACATCGCGAACGACACGTAAAATCGAACACATGGAGTTGAACGAATTGCCCCAGATGGATCCGCGTGCGCTGAAGGCCACGTCTGTCAAAGCCGAAGACGAACACGCCAATTCAGCCGAACCGCAAGCACTGAAAATCACCGCCGCCAGCTCGAACCCAAAGATGTTCACGCTGCCCTGGCACAAGCCCTTGGCCACCTGGCCTAAGGACCTGCTGGCCAACCTGCCGCGAGGCATCTCCCGCCACGTCGTGCGATTCGTGCACGTGGGCGACGAGGTGTACGCCATGAAGGAGATCACGCGCCAGGTGGCCGAGCGAGAGTACGAGATCCTGCGTCGACTGCAGAAGCTCGAACTGCAACTGTGACCCCGATCGCCGTGGTCATCGGCCGTCATACCCGTGAAGGGGAGCCGCTGGAGGCGATTCTGGTCACCCGGCACTTGAAGTTCTCGCTGCCGTACCGTGCGTTGTTCGCCCGCAACCTGCGCCCGGACACCGCCGAACGACTGATTGACGCCCTCGCCGTGCTGCTGGTGCGCCTGCACCTGGCCGGCTTCTACTGGGGCGATGTGTCCCTGTCGAACGTCCTGTTCCTGCGCGACGCCGACGCTTTCTCCGCCTTCCTGGTGGACGCCGAGACCGGTGACCTGCAAGCCCAGCTCACCGACGGCCAGCGCGAATACGATATCGACTTGGCCCGCACCAACATCATCGGCGAACTTATGGATTTGGCGTCCGGCAAGCTACTGCCCGGCGACGTGGATGAGATCGAGGTGGGCAACCGCCTAGTCGACCGCTACCACTCGCTGTGGAGCGCCCTGACCGACACCGACAAGTTCAACCCGGACGAAATGTGGAAGATCGAGCAGCGCGTCAACAAGCTCAACGAGCTGGGCTTCGACGTGGACGAGCTGGAAATGAAGACCGCCGAGGACGGCAAGCGTGTGCTGGTCCGCCCGCGCGTGGTGGACGCCGGCTACGCCAACCGCAAGCTGCTGCGCCTCACCGGCCTTGACGTGCAGGAGAACCAGGCCCGTCGTCTGCTCAACGACCTTGACGCCTACCGTGCCTCCACGTGGCGTGAGGGCGAGGATCTGGAAATCGTGGCCACCGACTGGATGCGTGAGGTGTTCGAGCCGACCGTGCGTATGATTCCGCGCGAATATCGCTCCCAGATCGAGCCTGCTCAGTTCTTCCATGAGGTGCTTGACCATCGCTGGTTCCTGGCGGAGAAGGCCGGCCACGACGTGCCGATGGGCGAGGCCGTGACCAGCTACATCGACAACGCTCTGCCGAGCTACAGCCTTGACTCCAAGCACTCGCCGAACTTAACGAAGAGGCCGATTCCGGCGTCATTGACGACGAATCCACCTACAGCGACCCGGACGACGACGGCTACAACCCCGATGACGATCCGGATGCGGCAGTGTGGAGTCATTAAGCGGACAATCCGGTGGACTGTCTGTAGGTGAGCCCATCACACAAAGAAGCCCCTCAAATAGAGGGGCTTCCGTGTATGTACAACCTATTACGGCCTCAAGCGACAATCACTCCGCCGCAGCCTTGCGCCGTGCGTTGGACACCGCGTACAGGCTGATACCCGCCGCCACTGAAGCGTTCAGCGACTCAACAGACGAGCTGATCGGGATGCCGGCAATCGCGTCGCAGGTTTCGCGCACCAGTCGGCCCAAACCGCTGCCTTCCGAACCGAGCACTACAACGAGCGGATCGGATTCAAAGCCAGTCTCGCCGACGAGCTTATCGCCGCCACCGTCAAGGCCGACAACGTAGTATCCACGCTCCTTCAAGCCCTCAAGTGCCTTAGTCAGGTTCACCACGCGCGCCACCGGCATATGCGCGGCCGCACCGGCAGACACCTTCCAAGCGGCGGCGTTCACTGAAGCGGAACGGCGTTCCGGCAGAATCACACCATTGGCACCGAATGCGGCCGCCGAACGAATCACGGCACCCAGGTTCTGCGGATCGGTCACGCCGTCCAATGCGATAAACAGCGGTCGCGCAGCAATACGGGCGGCCGCCGAATTCGCGGCCTCCATTGCCTTGGCCTTCTTCTCAGCACGATCGGCCAGCTCGTTCAGCGAGGAGTACTGGAACGGATCGACCTTCAGAATCACGCCCTGATGGTTGCCAGAGCGGGCGATACGATCCATCTCCAGACGATCGGCCTCCAGCATGTGCAGGCCGTTCATACCAGCGATTTTCACGATTTCGCGAGTACGATCGTCATGTTCAATACGAGACATGATGTACAGCGTGGAAGAAGGTACGCCTACGCGCAGTGCTTCCAGCACGGAATTACGGCCGTACACCAGATCCGAAGTATCCGCCGAAGCGAACTTGTCCACTCGACGGCGGGCTGCCAGACGCGGGTCGGCCATCTGCCGACGTTCGGCCGCTTTCTTGGCCTTGTACGCCTTGTGATAGACGCGGTCCTCGGCCTTGGGAGTGGGGCCGTAGCCCTTCAGTTTGTTGCGATGCTTGCCACCCGACCCCTTGGTCGGTCCTTTTTTGATAGCCATAGGTGCTATTGTCCCAGCACCCCGCGCCAAAACGCGGCTATTCCGCCGTCGGTAGCCGGTAAGGTATTGAGAGTGAAGAAGCAGCGTATGATATTCGGACTGTCCCTGCTGTATTGGGGATTATGGTTGGCGATTCTGATTCTGTGGATGGGTCGCTTCGTGACCTCATTCTTGTCGATATATTTGGTTTCCGCGCTGCGCCTCGATGAGGGTGTGGTGGGCACAGTCGTGGCCATGTACGGCTTCGGCGCAATCATCGGCTGCCTGTTCGGCGGTACCTTGTCCGACAGATTCGGCCGCCAATCCATGATTATCATCGGCGAAATCGGCGCAGCGGCTGCCCTGCTGGTCGTTTCCGTACTCACTGATCCTGTGTCTTTAGGCGCGGCTCTGTTCGTCTATGGTGCGTTCGCCTCGCTGCCCAGCCCGGCCATCGCCGCGTATATCGCGGATGTGGTGCCTGCCGAACGTCAGCAACGTGCATACGTACTGCAATCGTGGGCGATTAATTTTGGGTACGCGATTGGACCGATTGTGGCCAACCAGCTGGTCAAGATCTCGTATTCGCTGATGTTCTACGTTGAAGCGGCGGTGATGATAGCCGTCACGATATTGCTGATTGCGTTCTTCCGCGAGGTGCGGCATTTGGGGATTACTGTATCGGTGCCAAGTGCGGTGCGCCATGAAGACGAATGCAGTGTTACCCATGCGGAATTCGCCGGCATTGAGAGGCCGAATCACTCGGATGCCGCACCGGCTGCCAGTGTCAAGGGCGCCATGTCTCGCAATTGGCGGCGCGTGCTCGCCGATACTCCATTCCTCGGCTTCTCCCTGCTGATGTTCGGCTACTTCCTTGTGTACTTCCAAAGCACCTCCGGCCTGCCCATTGCCATGACGGACCTTGGTCTAGGGCTGGGCGAGTATTCGGTGCTGCTCACCATCAATGGCGGTATGTTGTGCCTGCTGCAGATTCCCGCGATGAAACTGTTCGCGCGCATGGGCAATTCACGCGTGCTGGTGATGGGCCTCGCCGTAACCGTCATCGGCTATGCGGTGCAGGCCGCGGCCCATTCTTGGGGCGGATTCGCGCTTGCCGTAGTGCTGTGGACGCTGGGTGAGCTGGGCACATTCCCTATCGCCACCACTACGGTTGCCGCCATGGCACCCGCGTCGGCGCGTGGCACGTATCAGGCGTCTACAACGTAGTGTGGTCGGCGTCGATTGCGCTGGCGCCGCTGATTGGTGGCTGGACTATCAGCAACTTCGGCGGTCGAACGCTGTGGATCGCCTGCACTGTTGTGTTGATTGCCGTGACCCTCGGTCTCAAGCTCACCAAAGGCTCGCGCGACCGCGCCATGGCCCGCAGTCTTCACGATTCGCTGTAAGTGTTATTCGGTTTGGAGATACGGGCAAGACCGCATATGGCGAGTGGTTCTTATCGAGAACTATTCTCTGCGCGTATGATGTATGGCATGCAATACATTCAACAAACCATCGTTGGCATTGATGGCAGCGAGGCGCGATTCTTTGGCTATGTGGCCGACAACAGCGAGGAGATGGAACCGGACCGTATACGCCCGGCCATCCTGATTTTGCCTGGCGGCGGCTACGCCATGACTTCTGACCGCGAAGCCGAGCCAGTGGCCCTGCAATTCCTGGCCAAAGGCTTCGCCGTATTCGTGCTGCGCTATTCGGTGCAGCCCAGCCGCTATCCGGTGGCTTTGCTGGAGGCTGCCGAGGCAATGCGCCTGATTCGCGCCAATGCGGATCAGTGGCATGTAAACCCCGCGCAAGTGGCCGTACTCGGCTTTTCCGCAGGCGGGCATCTGGCCGCCAACCTCGCCACCTCGGTCGGCGACGAAGACATCCGCGAACAGGGCGGCATGGACCCGGACGCCGTGCGCCCGAACGCGCTGATGCTCTCGTACCCAGTAATCACCGCCGGCAAGTACGCCCATCGCGGCAGCTTCCAATGCCTGCTAGGGGACCAAGCTCACAATCAGGCTTTGCTGGACAAGTTCTCCATCGAAAAGCACATCGATGCCAAAACGCCACCCGTCTTCGTCTGGCATACCATGACCGACGACGCCGTGCCCGTGGAGAACACGCTAATGCTCATCCAGGCCTGCCGGGCCGCCGGCGTGAGCATTGAGGCGCACCTGTTCCCTGAAGGCAGCCACGGCCTGTCCTTGGCCAATGCGGAAACTGCCGGTAACGGCTTCTATGCGCACATCGTCGAATGCGTGCAGTGTTGGCCTGATTTGGCTGAGGCCTGGTTGCGTCGCCTGTTCTAGGCAAAACGCTATTACGCTGTGCGCCAAGTGCGCCACGCGGTTATGGAATAATGGCAATCGTATGCATCGGCAGCAGTTGCGCCGGTGTCCATAACCGCGCAGTCCTGTGCGTCCAGCCGGGAGAGAAAACCCGGCAGCGGCCGCAAGGCTGACTACTCCGCGGCAATACCAAGGAGAACATTATGGATGATCTCAAAGATCAATCCGCAGTGTCCACGACCGCAACGAACGGGGTCGTGGAATCGGGAGAGGTGCGCGCACAGGAAGCGCTATTGGGGGATACCGATCCAAGTCTGACCAGCGCCGACGACGTGGCCAAAGCCTGAACGTCGACCCATCCCACGGCCTGAGCGAGGAAGAAGCCAAGCGCCGACTGGCCAAATTCGGCCCGAACGAGCTCGCCAGCGCCCCGCCCGTACCGAAATGGAAGAAATTCCTGGCCCAATTCCAAGATCCGCTGGTCTACCTGCTGATCGCGGCCACTATTATCTCGGTGATCGCTTGGTTCATCGAAAAAGCCAATGCGCAGCCCGGCGCGGAAGGCGGCGAAGTGCTGCCGTTCGACGCCATCGTGATCATCTTGATCCTGATTGTCAATGCTGTGCTCGGCTATATGCAAGAAGCCAAGGCCGAGGCGGCCGTCGAAGCGCTCGCACAAATGACGGCCCCGCAGACCTCGGTGCTGCGCGATGGCAAGGTCATGCGCATCAACACCGCCGACGTGGTCCCCGGCGACATCATCGTCCTTGCGGAAGGCGATTCGGTCTCCGCTGATGGCCGACTGGTCAACGCGGCCAGCCTGCGCATCGCCGAGGCTTCACTGACCGGCGAATCCGTGCCGGTTGCAAGAAGCCGGACACACTCACCGAAGCCAAGGCGCTGGGCGACCGCGCCAACATGATCTTCAACGGCACTTCCGTGACGCAAGGCACCGGCCGCGCAATCGTGACCGGCACCGGTATGAATACGCAGGTCGGCAAGATCGCCGACATGCTCTCCGCCACCGAAGATGAGAAAACTCCGCTGCAGAAGGAGATGGATTACGTCTCCAAGATCCTCGGCATTGCGGTGTGCGTCATCGCTGTCGTGGTGCTGGTGGCGCTCGCCGTGCTGGAAGGCTTCAACGACGTCCATGACGTGATTGATTCCTTGCTGTTGGCTGTCTCGCTGGCTGTGGCCGCCGTGCCGGAAGGCTTGGCCGCCATCCTGACCGTGGTGCTGGCGCTTGGTGTGCAGCGTATGGCCGCGCACAACGCCATCGTCAAGAAACTGCATTCGGTGGAGACCTTGGGCTCCGCTTCCGTGATCTGCTCGGATAAGACCGGTACGCTGACCCGCAACGAGATGACCGTGGAACGTGTGGTCACCCCGTCCGGCGAAGTGCAGATCACTGGCACCGGTTACGCGCCGGAAGGCCGCATGGTTATGACCGGCGGCGTCAGTCCTGAATCCGAGCAGGCCCAGATTGTGGCCGATGAAGTCGTCGCCACGCTCGTGGCCGGCACGCTCGCGAACGACGGCGAACTACGCGAGGAGAACGGCCGTTGGGAGATTGTGGGCGACCCCACCGAAGTCTCGCTGATCGTGGCCGCACGCAAGGTCAAGGCCGATCGCAAGATCAAGCGATACACGCGCGTTGGCGAGATTCCGTTCACCTCCGAACGCAAGCGCATGTCCATCATCGCCAAGGACAGCACCGATTCAGACAAGCTCACCGTGTTCGCCAAGGCGCGCCCGACGTGCTGTTGAGCTACTGCACGCGCATCCGCGTGGGTGGTCAGGTCCGTAAGCTCACCGAAGGCGATCGCCAGTCGATTCTCGCCACCGTCGAACGTCTCTCCTCCGAGGCCTACCGTACGCTTGGCGAGGCCTGCCGTCCGCTGGAAACCGGTTCTTTGGCTGATGTGCCCGGTGTAAGCGTCAACGCTGCAGGCCAGGTGTCCGACATCGCCGATCAGGCCGAAGCCATTGAAACCGATCTCATCTGGAATGGCATGGTCGGCATTATCGATCCGCCGCGTACTGAGGTGCGCGACTCCGTGACCGAGGCCCATCGTGCCGGCATCCGCACGGTGATGATCACCGGCGACCACCCGCTGACCGCCGCCCGCATCGCCTCCGACCTTGGCATCATCGCCAAGGATGGCAAGGCCCTGACCGGCGACCAGCTCGACCAGCTGCCCGATGAGGCCGCGCTCGACAAGGCCACGTCCGAAGTGTCCGTGTACGCGCGCGTGGCCCCCGAGCACAAGCTCAAGATCGTCGAATCCTTGCAGCGCCAAGGCAACATCGTGGCCATGACCGGCGACGGTGTGAACGATGCCCCGGCAGTCAAGTCCGCGGACATCGGCGTGGCCATGGGCATCACGGGCACCGACGTGGCGAAGGACGCCTCCGACATGATCCTCATGGACGACCGCTTCACCACCATCGTCTACGCCGTACGCGAGGGCCGCCGGGTGTTCCGCAACATCCAGAAGGTGGTCTCCTTCCTCGTGGCCGACAACGTGGCTCAGATCGTGGTGCTGCTCACCGCCGTGGCCTTGAACTGGAACGCGCCGCTCACCGCCGTCATGATCCTGTGGGTGAACCTGGCAACCGCCTCGCTGCCCGCGCTCGCGCTGGGCGTGGAGCCCGCCAGCCGCCACATCATGGAGCACCCGCCCATGCGCGTGAACAACCTGCTGGACGGCCCGCTAGCGCGCCGCGTTATCTTCCAGGGCGTGTTCATCGCGGCGCTCGCGCTGGTCGCCTTCGTGATCGGCCAGAACGCGGGCAGCTACGAGCTGGGCTGCACGATGGCGTTCGGCGTGCTGGGATTCTCCCAGGTGCTGCGCTCCCTGAACCAGCGCTCCGCCACCGACCCAGTCTGGGACCGCGAGGCGCCCGCAACCGCCAGCTGGGGCTCGCTGCGGCGGCCAGCATCGCGCTCATGCTGGTCGTGCTGCTGGTGCCGCCCTTCATCGAAGCGTTCGGCGCACGACGATGGACCTCGGTCAGTGGGCGCTCGTGGATGGCTCGCCCTGCTGTCCGTCGTGCAGACCGAATCGCGAAGCCTCGGACGCTGCGCGCGCGCCGT
>ENA-OQDE01000203-OQDE01000203.1-human-gut-metagenome-genome-assembly--contig:-NODE-203-length-38572-cov-7.182104_pt1 | contig 38572 bp, 38 predicted proteins | sample MGYA00242768_ERZ504595 | MGnify/ENA primary metagenome ERZ504595 (study PRJEB26092, sample SAMD00036307) | human gut metagenome | host: Homo sapiens | study: EMG produced TPA metagenomics assembly of... | reverse complement strand
TATAAGTTGTGCATACTGATTTTATAACTTAATGTATTGAGCAACACTAAGTTACAAATAAATTCTTGTATGTACAACTTTTCTTTCATATAAATTTATCTATTATTTTAATTCCGCCAACGGGTTACCAACATAATCCCAATCACCGATAGAAGCATTACCCAAACGCCCCCAATTTCCCCTGATCTTCAAATCATCAATCCAAGGTACCTTAAAGAAACTTTCCTTAGAAATTCTCCAGGCAGCAGAAACAGAAGGAAAATTACCCCAGCGATTTTCCTTAGCTAAACGAGAAGTACCATCCCGACGGAAAGTAGCTGTCAGATAATATTTGTCATCATAAATATAATTAACACGTCCCAAATAAGAGATCATGGCATTCTCACTAATACTATTAGTATTCTGTTGGTTACTTTGTCCAGCATTTAACACTGTCAGATAATCACCATTACCTAACATAGGAAAATTAAGACGGGAAGCCCATAACCCCTCCCACTCATGATGTTGGTAAGTAGTACCTAATACTGCATCGACATGATGTTTTCCAAAATCCTTGTTAAAATTCAACGTGTGCTCAATCAGCATATTATAAGTATTATCACGTGCTTTCTGGCTCTCCGGATCACGATGTTCCTGATTTTGTTGCCAATTACCTTCACCACGAAACCATGAATTTTCATAGAAATACAAGTCAACGCCCCCATTGAACTTATAAGAAAGAAACTCGAAAGGTTTGAACTCCAACCACAATGAACCATTCAGACGATTTTGTCTCATATGGCGTTTTTCCAAATTTTCACGTGCAATGGGATTTACACCGAAAGTATTATATTTAGCCGCATCTCCATATCCATAACCACCTGGATTATTCTCATCATAAACCGGAATAGTAGGCATCATACGTAAAAAGTCATTATAAGTATTTGTCTGGTTCGGATCTGTATTAGTTAATGAGTAGGCCAAGTTCTCACCGAATGAAAACCAACCTTTTTTCCCCTGTGTGTTAACACGGAAACTATAACGATCAAACGTATTTCCATAAGATACACCATCATTATTATAGTAACCAGCTGAAACAAAATAACTACCCGAATCTCCACCACCGGATAAAGATACATTATAATCCTGTACCAAAGCTGTCTTCAATACCTCATCCTGCCAATTGGTATCATATTCGGAATGCTTCTGAGTTGTTGTTATGGAGCTATACCATCTTTTATCGCTTCTTTATAAGCTATATCATTATATTTAATGTACTCTGCCGCATTCATCAAATCAAACTTCGGACTCCACTCCAATGTTTCTTTCACACTCACATTCACCTTCATAGGACCACTCACCCCTTTCTTAGTAGTAACAATAATCACCCCATTAGCAGCACGAGAACCATATATAGCGGCAGCGGAAGCATCTTTCAAGATCTGAATAGATTCAACGTCAGCCGGATTAAAGTCAACTCCCGGATCAGTTATCATCCCATCGACCACCCACAACGGAGCATTATTACTTAATGAACCCACACCACGAATTTGAATAGAAGCATCCTCACCTGCTCTACCACTACTACGAACGTTTACACCTGTAGCAAGCCCCTGCATCTGACTGACAAGTGTTCCAGCTGAGCTTTTTTTCATCTCTTTGGTATCAACTACTGCTACTGCACCCGTCAGATCAGATTTCTTCACAGTCTGATAACCAATTATAACCACCTCTTCCAAAGCCTTGGAATCATCCTTCATTATCACGTGCAAAGGTTTTCCCTTGTAAACAATCTCTTGGAGGGTCATCCCTATATATGAGAAAACCAATGTTTGTCCATTTTCTCCAGTAAGAGTAAACTTACCATCCAAATCAGTAGTAGTACCGGTAGAAGTACCCTTAATAACCACATTCACACCAATTAAAGGCAAGTTGTCTGTGTCTACTACGGTTCCGGTCATTGTTACGTTCTGCGCATAAGCAGTCATCGTAAAAATAGTCAGAAAGAAGACTAATAATTTTTTAATCATTTTTTATAGAATTAGATTTGTAAAATTGTGCGGAGATTTCAGTTCCGCTTTTTAATTAATCACAAGTATGTTCATAAATATACATACAACAGATAGAATTTAAAGGTCACATTCTTGTTATGTCATAGGCATTTCTTTTTTCACAGTATTACATGAATCATATTCTCAACTTTTTGTGATGCAAATGTATTCCAAACTCCCCGAATGTGCTAGAACTATTCAACCAATTAATAGAATAATACATTCAAAAATCGCCCTCAGAATAGTTCCTGAGGGCGATTAGTTCTATTATTCTATTTCATGCGCCGAAAAAAATCATTTCACAAAATCTTTTGGTAAAATACCAAATTGCTTCTGAAAACATTTAGTAAAATAAGAAGGAGTATTGAAGCCAACCATATAACATACTTCATTTACCTTACATTCTCCTTCCCTTAATAATTGAGCAGCTTTTTCAATCTCTCTAAACGGATATAGTCATTAGGGGTCATGTCCAACACTCCTTTTATTTTGCGGTTCAAACTGGAACGGCTCATATTGAGCAAACTCGCCATATCGTCCAGACAGAAGTCCGGATTTTGCATATTGGCAACAATCACTTCATTCAAGGTTTTCAAAAAAGTTTCATCCGCTTTCGTCATAGCCATAGAATTGGTCTGTATAAACGGTGAATGTGCAAAAGCCGCATGCAGCTTTTCATGATTACTTAATAAATTGGCAACAGACACTTTCAAATACTCCACAGAAAACGGCTTTTCAATATAAGCATCCGCTCCAGATTTCAAACCATCTATTTTGATTGTAAAGTGGTCTTAGCCGTCAACAGTACAATAGGAATATGACTGTAATCCAAGTCTGATTTTATACGGTCACATAATTCCAACCCATCCATTTCGGGCATCATTATATCCGATACTATTAAGTTCACTGTATGCCCCTCCAACACCTTTAAGGCCTCCACTCCGTTAGTTGCAGTCAATATTTGATAAACAGGTGACAATTGTCTGACAACAAAAGCCAACATTTCAACATTATCCTCCACAATCAATACAGTGTAACGCGGCTTCTGTTGCAATTGTCCCGGATCCTCTTCTTTCGGATCCTCTTTCAACTTAATCTCACTCTTCGAAATGGCAATAGTATGTTCATGCTTTACTGGCAATGAAAGAATAAAACAATTCTGCTTTTGTGAATCATCCATAATTAAGTTCCCTTCATGCAACTCAGCTAAAGATCTTGCCAATGCCAAACCAATTCCCGTACCCGAAACCTTACGGGAAAATCCGTCCTTATACTGTATGAAAGGCTTAAAAATCTCTTCACGCATTTCCATAGGAATTACATTGCCATCGTTACAGACAGACAAGAACCAACAAGTATCCTCCATCCACAACCGGACATGAATATAAGTTTCAGAATATTTAATGGCATTAGTAAACAGATTACTAATTATCTTAGTCAACGCCTCACGATCTATCGACGCATAGATAGATTCCGAACATTCAATAACAAATTCCAATTTCTTTTGCCGTGCCAATGGAGTAAACCGCATATAAATCTGCTGTAATATATCCGAAATATTACACTCTACAAAATTCAGTTGAAACCCACGTGTTTCAGTCTTTCTGAAATCAAGTAACTGATTAACCAAATCCAGTAAACGGGTAGTATTCAGATTCATTATTTCCAAATCATCACGGATATCTGCAGATACATTCGGAGAAACAAGCACATTTTCAAGCGGACTTTTGATTAATGTCAAAGGAGTACGAATCTCATGCGCCACATTCGTAAAGAAATCTATTTTTGCAGTATAGAGTTCGCGTTCCTTTTCCCGTTCGAATTTCTCCATGGCCTGTTGGTGTTTCTGCTCATTCCTTTTCCGGAAATAATAAATGATACCTACCACAGACAGAATTCCTAATAGCAAATAAATAAAATAGGCCCACCCTGATAAATAAAACGGAGGTAAAATATGAATCTTCAATATACGCTCTTTTTCATTCCATTTTCCGTCACTATTCGATCCTCTTAAATGGAAAATATAAGTTCCATATGGTAAATTGGAATAATTGATTACCGAATTCCGCCCTACATTATACCACTCTTTATCAAATCCTTCCATTTTATAAACCAATTGATTCATTTCCGGTGCCTGATAACCTAATGCCGCCGCATGCAATGAAAAAGAATTTTGATCAGATTCTAACTCGACCTCATCAGAAAAGACGATGCTTTCTTTCAATGGAGAATCCTTACTGCCGATCTGCATTCGTTTATTGAATAAGAAGAAATCTGTAATGACAACTGGTGGAACAAAAGTATTTTCTACAAAAGTAGATGGATCAAAAGTGATAAAACCATTTATACTACCTAATAGATACGTCCCATCTTATCTTTATACCCAGACTGATAATTAAACTGGTTACTTAGCAATCCGTTTGCTGTAGTATAAACTCGTTTATCATCTGTTTCCGGATTGAAACAAACCAAACCATTATTAGTTGTCAACCATAAATTCCCCCGATTATCCTCTACCATCCGATAAATGATATTACTAGGAAAACCTTTCGACATATCAAAACGAGTAAAGCTTTCATTTTCCGGATTAAAACGGCAAAAACCCGCCCCTTGTGTCATAAACCATAACCGCTTACGACTATCTTCACAAATACTGATTACTTTATCATAAGGTAATGAAGTGGAATCGTTCTTGTGAAAAATAAAATTCTTCCATTCTTTCTTATTCACATCATAACGAAAAACACCGTTAGAATAAGTTGCCAGCCACAAATTCCCACTAAAATCCTCCAATATTTTATAAACAAACATATTAGCTAGTTCCGGCATCCTAGTAAAGTCATCTGTATCACGATTATATCGCAGCAATCCAGATGTAGTGCCAATCCATAAGTCACCAGATGTAGTTTTACAAATAGAGAATACATTATTGGCATCCAAAGAATTTGGGCTTATATCTTTTTGATAGTGTCTTACTTGCTTCGTAAGCAAATCAATACGGCTTAAACCTCCGGAAAAAGTGCTACCCACAAATCATCACCGTCCAAACATAAACCATGAACATTTTGATAAATAGCAGGATGTGAGAATTTTTCAATCTTTCCACTTTCCGGATAAAAATGAAATAATCCCTTATCTTCAGTACCAATCCAAACAGTACCATCATTACTTCACAGAACTCACGTACCTACGCCCAAAATTTTTAATATCATCACGAGGGTAGAATTTTTCAAAATAAGTCCATTGACGCGGATAGTAATTGACCCCGCCAAAATAAGATCCGATCCACATTCCTCCCTCATTATCACGGCATATAGAATAAATAGCATTATCGGCTAAAGCATAAGAATCATTCCCGTTTGAAACAGTGAGATGAGCTATTTCACCTTTTTCCAAATCATAAATATATAGCCCCGACTCCGTACCTACCCATAATTCCTTATCCGATTTAAAGCCTAAATCACGCACATAATAATTCAACAAACGCCTTACCCGCCCTGTTGTCAGATTAATTTCAGTCAAACCATTAGAAGAACCGATATACCAACAATTATGGGGACCCATAATCCAAGTATTAATGATATCATCTTTAAAAGGCTCTTTTCCTTCAGAATCCTGAAAGGGAAACAATGTCTTAAAATTATCTTTTGTATAATATAGGTTGTCGTCATATAAACTGACCCAACATAGTTTTTCCTCAAACCAAAAACGCGTAACATTGGCCAATTGGTTCTTACGCTTATCTCTATGCAGACAATTAATTAACCGATCTTGCACACGATCAAAATGAAACAATCCTTGATAATCCACGGAAATCCATATATCACTATCTTCATCACTTTCAATACGAGTCACAGCACGACTAATCATATCACCTGTGTCACTAACTCTATCAAATACTGTAAAGTCTTCTAATAAAGGATTATACACATAAACGCCTGCATCTGTTCCAACCCAAATATTTCCTTCTTTATCCTCATGAAGTGCAGTGATAAAATTATTTCCTAAAGCAGAATTCTCTTTTTTGAAAATACGAAAACTCAGGCCATCAAAACGATTCAAACCATCTTTTGTTCCAAACCACATGAAACCTTGTTTATCTTGCAAAATAGCGTTCACCGTGTTTTGCGAGAGTCCGTCTTGAATATCCAATGTTTTGAAATAATATCGGATATTACTTTGAGAGTAAAGAGTAAATGCATATAAAAAAAGAAGTCCTATTATGAATATTCTTTTCATAGTATATCAATTTAGTTTAGAGAGTACAAAATTAAAGATTAAATTCTCCATATCAATAATTATCCGGAAAAAGTCCCAAAAGAACCAGTGTTTACTCTCACCGCTTCTTTCAGGACTCTTCCTCTCTGAATCTTATTTATCCCAAATGTTATATTCCACAATTCCTTCTACCTTAACATACATTATTTATGTACCGAAAACTTGTAAATACAATGACTTTGATATTTTTCTCCTGGTCTCACTACTGCCGTAGGCCAGTCTGCCTTATTAGGTGTATCGGGATATTTTTGCGTTTCCAAGCACACAGAGGCCCGAAAATTATATATTGTATTTTTTTTACCCGTCAATGTCCCATCTAGAAAATTACCACAATAAACCTGAATACCCGGCTCGTCAGTATAAACATTGAGTACAATCCCCGTAACAGGTGACTCCAATGTGGCACAAACTTGATGAATATCCCCCTTAGTATTCAATACCCAATTATGATCAATGCCATTCCCATATCTTAATTGTTCAAAATCTTGATTAATACGAGTTCCAATGACAGCAGGAAGTCTGAAATCCATAGGAGTACCCTCAACCGGAACAATTTCTCCAGTCGTCATAAAAGTACTGTCAACAGGAGTATAATAATCCGCGTTCAAAGTCAATAAATAATCAGAATTATCTTTTGACGGATCTCCATCTAAATTAAAATAAGAATGATTAGTCATGTTTACAACAGTCGGTTTATCCGTTTCTGCTTCATACTGAATATCAATAGCATTATCGTCCGTCAATTTCATTATAATAGTACAATTCAAATTTCCAGGAAAACCCTCTTCACCATTTTTAGACAAGTAAGTCAGTTTCACCTCTCTGTCACTCACTTGAATACCTCTATAAATACGATATTGAAATCCTTGAGGACCTCCATGCAAACAATGTCCGTAATTGTTTCGAGGCAATTGGTATACTATCCCATCCAATGAAAAACGTCCCTGATTTATACGGTTGGCATAACGCCTATACTTGCTCCAAAATCCGACGGATATTTGATATAGTCCTGTATGGAATCAAAACCCAATACTACATCCCTCATTATTCCATCTTTATCAGGAACCATAACAGAAACAATACGACCGCCATAGTTGGTGATACAAACTTCCATCTTATTTTTATTCTTCAATACAAACAGATCAGTTTTCTCACCATTTATCTCCGTTTGAAAACGACTGTTACTTAAACCGGATTCAGTCAAGACCTCATCATTTTTATAAGAAGCACATGCAGTCATAAGGACTGCACATACCCAAAAGAACAGCTTATTCATATTCCTTACTTTAATGATTTACAGATACGTGCGTTGGCTTCTCTCACTCGTTTTTCATCTACTTTAATCACCTTACGATCATAAGTCATCAGTCCGTTCACTTCCACCTCCACATCCGTAGTCTGAGTATAAACAGCCGCCGAGAATCCCCTGATTATCAGGTCATAAAGCATATCTGTATATTTTATATACTCATCAGTTACTTCTTTGGAAGAATTAAACTGTATATATCCCCAGTTACGATCCGGTTCCCAAATATGATTTTTCACTACCCAACCGATACCACCATACTCTCCCAAAACATTAGCTCGCTGGGCATCATACAGATACATTTCGGGAGCAGGATAATTATGCAAGTCAAGCATATCGCCACAAGTATAATGGTTACCTCCACTTGCAGGATTTACCAGACGGGTCGGATCATATTCTTTAGTCCATTCTGCAATTTCCGGAGTCTTGAATTGCCCCCATGCCTCATTGAACGGAACCCATGTTCCGATACATGGATAAGAATACAAGCAATCCATAATTTCTTTCCATTCTTTACGGTAACAAGCCTCAGAAACCGCCGAACGCTTTTTTTCCGTACCTTCAAAATATTTGCGGTTCTGCACTCCGGATTACGATCACCGCTAGGCATATCCTGCCACACAATAATTCCCAATTGATCACAATGAGTATACCAACGGGCCGGTTCCACTTTAATATGTTTACGTATCATATTGAATCCTAAGTATTTAGTCTTTTGTATATCATATACTAAAGCCTCATCAGTAGGAGCGGTATACAATCCATCAGGCCACCATCCCTGATCCAATGGTCCGAACTGGAACAAAGGTTGGTTATTCAGTTCTAAACGTACAATTCCATTAGCATCACGTTTCGTAGAGTATTTGCGCATAGCTGCATAACTGTTCACCTGATCCAATATTTTATTATCGCTTTTCAACATAACCTTTAAAGTATACAAAAAGGGAAAATCAGGACTCCATAATTTAGCATCTTCCGGCATAGGTATGACCACAGCCTCATCATTAATACTTTTCCCAGTGGCAACCAACTGATTGCCGTCATATACGTTTACTTCAATCAGATCGGAAGGTGCCCTCATATTCAAATGGGCTTTTACAGTCAGTAAGTGTTGGTCAATATCCGGTGTGATTCGAAGTTCTTCAATATGTCTGGCAGTAACCGGTTCCAGCCAAACAGTCTGCCAAATGCCAGTCACAGGAGTATACCAAATACCCTCCGGATTATTCACCTGTTTACCTCTAGGCTGATACCCTTCATCCGTAGGTCCCAAACTTTTACTACTAATTTATTATTTCCCTTACCAGACAACGCTGCAGTGATATCAAAAGAAAACGGAGTAAAACCACCAGTATGACTACCAACCTTCACATCATTTACCAAATATCTGCTTTCCAGTCCACAGCACCGAAATGAAGTAATACATTTTTATTTTTCCAAGCAACAGGCACTTCAAATGAACGGGAATACCATAATTCCTTTTTTGCACCGACTCTTTGTCCCACACCTGATAAAGAAGATTCCACTGCAAAAGGTACCAAAATCTGCCCGTCAAAATGCGCCGGAACATTTCCTCCCAAATCGGTGATAGCATACTCCCACAAACCATTCAAGTTCTTCCATTCATTACGTTCCATTATAGGACGTGGATATTCAGGCAATACGGCAGAGGTATTTATTTTATTTGCCCACTGTGTTTTGATCTTGTCACCAGCCGGTTTCCACTGCGCACATACTTCCGTAGTCAAAAAGGCTAACAACAGAGATAAGATAAGAAAATTCTTCATAATAGTGTAATTTAATGTTTTTCTCAGTATGGCAAAGATAGAAGCAATATGCTTTAAAGGATAGAACAATTCTTCCAATAATTAAAATAATCCGCTCAAATCCTCCATTTCAACGGCAGAGTGATCTAATTATTCTATCTTCTATGTATAATCTTACAAGCCATTTCCATACAGAATAGACTAAAAAACAAATGATACCTACTCATCGCGAGCAAGTATCATTCAAATTAAAATCTAAATTCTCTACGAGAATAAGGTGACCTCGCCTTAAATCTGAACACAAGCATCCAACGAGACCACCAAAAAGTATTGTACGCTTACAATACCTATGCGTTTTATTTATAATATTTATTATAGATCAATATCTCATCCTCTGATTATATTGCAAAGGTAAACTTTTAACTTATCCGACAGACAATATGTTCTTCAAAAGGAAAACATTAAAGAAATACAGGTCACACATTAGATTTATTTAAAAAATAAATACAATACAGAACATCACTACCTATAATAAAACCATATCATTCCTTCAAAAAAAACCATATTCCATAAAAGAAAAAACAGTAGACCGGACATTCCCAGCCTACTGCTTTATGAGTTAAAAAACACATTTCTTTATTTTGCTCCGTTTACAAACTTTTCGACGGTATTATAAAGATCATCTCCACGCAACTCCTTCGCTACAATTTTACCTTCCGGATCTACTAAAATTATATGTGGGAAACCGACAATACAGTATGATTCCAACACATCCTTCACGTCGTCTTTCTGCAACAGAACCTGATTCCAATAGCTCTTGTCTTCTTCAATAGCCTTTTTCCAATCTTCCTCACGACGGTCTGTAGACACACCATAAATAGTAAATCCTTTATCTTTGAAAGCATTGTACGTCTTCAACAGATAAGGAGTTTCCTTACGACACCAACTACAACCGGCAAACCAGAAATCGACTAGAACATATTTACCCTTGAAATCGTTCAAACTGACAGAATTCCCTTTCAAATCAATTCCTGTTATAGCAGGAGCAACGCTACCGGTAGCACACCTAGCAAATTTATCCAAACCTTCTTGCATTTTTACATATATACCACTTCGCCTGGACGCCTCATCAAAACTGCCTATGAAGTTACGTGCCTCATCAATCTCCTCAACTGTATTAAAAGTATGATTTTGGAAGCGATAAGTATAATAAAGATACAAACCGAAGTATGAGCCTTTATTTTTAGCAATTTCCCCATTTATCAGTTTACGGGTCTGTTCCGAGGCACTCTCATAATAAGGACTGGAAACCTCCCGGATACGCTCCATTTCCTCACGATCCCCTTTTTCACGAGCTTCATAGAACATATGATCCAAAGAATCGAGAACCATACGATTACCTGCTACATATTTCGCTTCTTGCAAGGCTTCGTATTGCTCCTGCAATGCAGACCCTGTAGCATGTAAACTCAGTTGATCATACTTATCCTTACCCAAGGTAAGCTGCATGGATTTGGGTTCCAAAAACAAATTAGCGTATTGCTGTAAATACTCTCCACGCTCCATATTCTGCAAAGAGAAACAATAAAGACCGGCTTGTATAGAATCAGTGGGATAAGCAAACCTACCATCGGTAACAGCAATAGATTTAATCAGTTTCACACTACCATAATGCTCATTGTCTACTTGATATAAATAGATAGAATCAGCCTGGATTCCATCAAGACTACCCTCTAAAGACACAGACTTAGACTCATTGCAAGCATTTAACATGCATAAAGAAACGCCTAATAATAGATATTTTTTATAAATCATAAATTTACTATTTATTAAGAACAGAATCAATCAAAGTACCAATCTCTTCACTTGACGGACGTGGAGCGTATGCATTCACAATATTGAAATCCTTGTCAATCAAAATAAAACGAGGAATATACATGATAGCCCAACTTCTTTTAAAGCAACATCATTGGAATGATATTGAGTCAATTCTTTCTTATGTCCATCCAAATACCTTAACCAAGGTTTCGTTGTAGTATCTGTAGAAACCGGAAGAAAAACGATATCCTTACCCACATATTTCTTACCTAAAGCCTCAAATGCCGGAGATTCCTGAATGCAAGGCCCACACCAGGTCGCCCATAAATCAATATAAATCACCTTACCCTTAAAATCTGCAAGATGCTTCACATTACCCTCCACATCCAACATCTCAAAATCAATGGCAGGTTGTCCGGGAAGCAACTTGGAAGCTTGAATAATCTTTCCTTCAATTTCTGTTGCAAAATCAGCATTCTTCACTGTCTGCAAAAATGCCTTCGCCTCGTTCACAGTCTGTTCTGAAGCTTCATTTCTCAGATTATCAACTATTTTAGCACAAGCATATAATTCCGTAGTACGCGCAGGAATGGAAATATCCTTAAACCAAAGAGAAGCTAATGTAGAATCTTCCTGATAAGACAAAACATCGCGCACCACAGCTACATTCAGCATATCTTCATTCATAATCTCCTTACATAGCGGAGTTACATCCTGAGTTAATGAAACATTAAATTCATTCCATTTAGCCCGCATCTCTTCTTCCGTCTTCACTCCGGCAAACATCCTTGAATAACTTGCATAACAGATATAACTATTAATAATATCCGCTTTGATCCGTGCTGTTTCCAGCTTTTTAAATGCATCAGACACATTACTTAACGTATCCAATGTATGCATACGTATAGCGGCCAAGCTGTCAACCAATGCTTTAGTGGACACAAAATCTCCACGCAAGTTACCACCGGCTTCCAGATAAGAACCACCTTTCGGAAAAAGACGGAACTTCATGTAATTATTGGCTTCGGCTCCGATTCCCGAGAATTCCGCTTCTGTATTTGTCTGAGTTACTTTGATAGTCATGTCATCTCCTGGAGTAAGATACAATGTGTTGCGGCTGATAGTATAATATGTCGGCTCTTTAAGTACAAAAGTAGTATCAAAATAACCGGCAGCATCCGTTTTCAACAAAATATCCCGGCTGTCACCTAGCATAGATGCTGCTCCGTCAAATCTCATACGCACATTCTGGCTACCCATATCAAGCAACTGGCCTTTCAAATGAACCGTATTCGCCAATTCTTGCTTAGTTCCACTGTTACAGGAACCCAGCAACAGCATAATGCTGCTGTTGCCATCATAATCGTTAGTTTTTTCATTAAAATATCTTTTATCTTATGTTAGGAATCATATCAGGATTAAAACGAAGTACAGAGGGTGGAATAGGCAAAATATATTTAGGACTATTGGGCTCCAATCTGTACTCTACACCATTCACCTCATGCACAATAGTCTTTGCGAATTCAGGTTCACGATTCAAACGTTTCAAGTCAATCAAGCGGGTACAGCCAAGCATAGGCATTTCCCGTCTTCTTTCCTCCAAGACTTTTACCAATGCATCCTTGTTATCACTTGCAACCAAAGGGACATTATCAATAATACGATTATCACGCAAGGTGTTAATATATTCCATAGCTTTGTCTTTACTACCTATACGAGCTTCACACTCTGCTGCTATCAGATACATTTCCGGGGTAGACATAGCCATGTTGGCATAAATATAAGGCGCCCAAAGAGGATAATCCAAATCTATCCCACCTAAATATTTCGTAAAATACAACAGATAACGCTGATCCTTTTCCTGATCATACAAAGAGGCCAATTCTTCAGAAGCATATGCAGTAGCACTAAATCCAAAAGTCCAGGGGGCCAAACGAATATAAATATTTTCCGGGTTCTCATCTCCATCCGGAACATCAATCCTACCAATATATTTATCACGATCCACTACTTTATACGGGAAAAGACTCATCAAAGTTGAATTATTCTGTAATGAGATCACCGCATTCTCCAAAGCTTTTTTGTAATCTCCCATATAAAGATACATACGTGCCAACATCCCATACCCCACCGGCTTAGATGCACGATAGGCATTCAACACCGGTTTTTCCGGTAAATTAGGAGCAGCCTCATCCAGATCCGCCTTAATTTGATCATATACTTCCTGCACTGTAGCGCGCTGCAAATTTGTTTTATTGATATTTTTATCCAACATCAATGGAACGCCAGGATCTGTAGCAGCAGTCGACGGGTCGTAATGGTTAGCATAAGCATTAACCAAAGTCAAATACTCAAAAGCACGCCCAACCAATGCTTCAGCCCTCAATTGCTTTTTATGTTCTTCAGTATCTTGAGTAGCCCCCATTATATCATCAATAACTACGTTATAATAATAAATACGATTATAAGAGTATTCCCAAAGACCGTCACTCTCTCCTTCTCCAAAGATTTCACTATTAAACGCATATAAATGCTGGTTCGGCAACTCCAGAGAAACAAATCCTCCAGTCATATCATCTTCATAAGGCATGAAAACATCATCTGTCATAAAGTTAGGATATGATTCAGAAGCCTTTAGCAATTGAGCATAATTCAATAAACGTTCATAGTCTTCACTCTTTTCCGGAATTACAATCCCTTTAGGTTGTATATCCAAATAATCATCACATGACATTACAGGTAACGCCAAACATGCACAAAGTAAAAATTTATATAATTTCATATTTATCTATTCAATCGTTTAAAAATTAAGAGACAAACCAATTGTATAAGTAGTAGGATTCGGAAGAGTCAATGCTCCCCATCATATCCCGATGTAGTATACGCTTCCGGATCAATATCTCCGTTAGCAGCCCACCACCACACATTACTAATTTGACAAGTCACAGCAGCCGATTCTATAAAATATTTCCTCAACCAATTCTTTGGCAAATTGTAACTCAGTGAGATATCTCTCAATTTAATATAATCTGCCTTTTTTACATGGATGTCTGCCGAATACCATGCCTGCGCATCTGTATAATAAATATTCCTATTAAAAGACGGAGCTACTCCCGGAATATTTTCATCCCCCGGTTTCCTCCAATGGTTTAAAGCCTTACGAGTAAGATTCGCACTTGGTGCACCACCCATATATCCAGCTACAACATCACGTAACACATGCCCGCCATAATATACAAACATAAATGAAAAATCAAAATCACGATAAGAGAAGAAATTTTTCAATGATGCCGTATACTTTGGAGTACGAGTTCCAGAATATACCATATCATCAATAGAACTTACTTTTGAAACTTTTTCTCCTTCTTTATTATACACCAACACATTCCCATTTGTCGGATCAAGTCCTGCATAACGATAACTAAAGACACTATTAATAGGATAACCAACAGCTGCTACATTATATGCACTATAATAAAAAACCGTTTCTTTTGTACCTTCTAAATTTGTCAATTCATTTTTATTATAACTAAACATTAAATTTGTTCCCCAAGTAAAATTCTTATTTTGAATATTTACACTCTGTAATGACAATTCTACACCTCTATTAAACATCGAGCCATAATTTTGCAATAGACTTGCCCAACCCAACGTCGGATCCGCATTACGATTTCCTAATAAATCCGTAGTTTTCTTATAATAATAATCAATACTACCGCTTAAACGAGAATTGAATGCTGAAAAATCAATCCCGACATTGGTAGAAGCCGTTTTCTCCCAACGAAGTTGAGAGTTGGGTGGATTCTGTATATACGAACCAAAATCTCCAACCCATTCATTATATCCGCTATCAACCACAGTCATATACGGCCCTGCATCCTTAGGAACATTACCACCCACACCATAAGTCATACGCAAATTCAAACGATTCAACCACATACAATCTTCCATAAAAGGCTCATTAGCTATCTGCCAACTACCACCAACGGACCACAACGGACGATACTGATATTTAGGATCAGTACCAAATAAATTAGATTGATCGATACGAATACTTCCAGTTAATGAATAACGTTCGTCAAAGGTATATGAACCATTAGCATAAAAAGAAACATATCGGTCTTCTGTATGAGTCAATGCATTATATTCACCATAGACCCAATTAAACGACCCCAACAAAGCTTCAGTACCATTAATAGGAGACATTGCTAACGGATTTATAGGTTTTACTCCCAAGCTATTATCATCATATCCCATATAATAATTCTGCGCACCAGTACGACGCACCAACCGACGTTCAGCACCGCCCAACGCAGATATAGCATGTTTTCCAAATATACGATTAAAGTTCACTTGAGCACGCATTGTATATGAATAAGATTCATAACGGCTTTCATCCAATTGACCACCTTTAGGAACATTCAGTGTAAGGCTTCCTGTTGCCGCATCATATTGAGCTGCATCATTTATCATATTACGCACTGTATATGACATATTACTATATAAAGTACGATTCTTATCATAAGTACCTTCTGTCTGATATTTTAGATCAATATTAAGGCCTTCCAGAAGTTTAAATTTCAATCCTGCATGCAAACGATAATAATTGGAATTATTATGATAGCTTTCTTCTGCACGATTCTTTATCGGACTATATGTTTCATCCATCAAACCTATACTTTGCAAACGTTGCAATTCATAATCTGATTTAGTACGTTGAAAATTAAGTGGATTACCCTGTAAATCCCTTAACATATAATAACTAGGATAACTACTCATCAAGCTGCTATAACTACCTGCTCCATTATCACCCTTTGAACGATAAAAGCTTCCTGTAACTCCAAAATCAGCCGATAACCAATCAAAAAAATCCACATCATCTTTTAGGCTAAATCCTATACGATCTTTACTTTGATACTTTTGATTACCATAATCACCCATATAATTAACAGTAGCCATGTATCTATTTTTATTAGAACCACCAGAAATAGCTAAATTATGTTGATGAACAATACCTACACGCGCAAATTCATCTTCTATTTGTTTACGATTATCATTTGTACGATAAGGTAACAGAGCATCTGCCAATTGACTATCTGTCAGCTGACCTCGTTCATGCTGATACAATAAGTCAACTACCGGATTTACAGCTTGACGCTTATTCAAATTCTCATAAGCCGTATGATAATAATCAAACCCTTCAATCTGCATATCTACCAGCTCGGAACTACTCATCAAATTCAAATAATCAAAATCCGGTTTTGGAGACAACTTAATACTACCATTATAACTTACTTTAGTTTTACCTTCCTGTCCGCGTTTAGTTGTAATAACAATTACACCATTAGCTGCACGGGCACCATAAATAGAACTTGCAGCAGCATCTTTCAATACCGTTATATTTTGTACATCTGTCGGATTTATTGATGCTAAATCACCTTCATAAGGCATACCATCAACTACATACAATGGCTTTGTATTTCCCATATAAGTAGTAATACCACGAATAACAACATCATTACTGTTACTGGAAGTTTTATTTATACCCGCTACCAGTCCTTCAATACGTGACAACACATCCGTTTCCAGTTTACCCTTCGTGCTTTTCTCTGAAATCACAGAATAAGATCCTGTTGCCCGTTCTTTGGACAAAGTCTGATAGCCAGTTACTACAACATCAGCCAATGCAGTGGCATTAGTTTCCATTTTCACATTCACAACTTTCTTACCAGCTTGTACCTTGACTACTTTATCTGCCATTCCAACAAAAGTAAATGACACTAAATCACCAGGAGTAACCTGCAAACTATACCGACCGTCTATATCGGTTACAGTACCCTGACTTGTACCTCCAATCATAATGGTAGCCCCAATAATACTTTCTCCGGTTTCATCCGTAACTACACCTGTCATATAAAAAGGCTCATGTTTTCCGGTTGTTTTCTCAGCCTTTGAAGGTAAAATAAGAATCAAATTTCTTTTTACTTCATATCGTAACGAAGTCTGTTTACAAAAATCGTCCAAAACTGCATTCAAAGGAGTTTCGGTATAAGATAAACTTACCCGTTTTCCTGAATCAATATTTTCTTCATCGTAAACAAAATGGATCTTTGCTTCCCTTTGCAGTTGATCCAAGGCTGTTCTGATTAAAACATTGTTTACATTGATAGTCACCTTAGTATCCGTTTGGGCAAACGCTTCGCCCACCGAACAACAAAACACTATCAATGCAACAAAGCATTTCACCATGAGCCTTTGCGACAGATAGTTTCGCTCAAAAGTTTTGTACTCATAATTGTTTGTTGATTTATTATTTAAAAAAGTCAATTCTCTCCTATCATTTTGCTTTCTCATTCATGTTTATCTTCAATATAAATCGTTTCTCCTTCGCGAGTAAAATGTACATTAGACACTCTCTCAATCACTTCAATAGCAAAATTCAACTCTTCATCCCTGAAAATGATACCTGCAAATCTTTTATCTTTCAAAGATTCATTTTTAAAATAGATATCTACATTATACCACCGTGACAGTTGGGCAACAATTTCAGACAAAGACGTATTACGAAACTCATAATTTCCTTTCGCCCAGGAAGTAAATAGATAAGCAGGCACATCACGTGTCACTATATCATCATTATCCGGTTCAATAACCGCTTGTTGGTCAGGATTTAACACAACCGAAACTTTAGCTGTACTTACTTTGATACGCCCTTCTGCAAGAGTCGTATATACCTTATAATCAGGATAAGCAGATATATTAAAACTTGTACCAAGTACCTCCACCGAATGTCTGTTTGTATGAACTATAAAGGGGTGCTTAGCATCTTTCGCCACTTCAAAAAAAGCTTCCCCTTCTAGGAAAACTTCTCTTTTTTCTCCAATGAAAGAAGTTGGATAACGCAAAAGACTTTCAGCATTCATCCATATCCTTGTTCCATCCGATAAAATCAACTGATATTCCCCTCCTCTTGGAATAGCCAATGTATTAATCTGAGGAGTTGAAGAAACCTCTTCCACTTTTCTATAAGTCAATAATTGATTGGCATTATTATTGATTACAGTAGAATTTGCATTAGAAATCGTACCCTTTTTAACAGACAGATCCACTTTTTCTCCATTCTCTAAAGTAAGGATAGCCTTGCGGCTGCCTGTTTCCGGAAATGAAACCACAGCAGCCACTACGGCCTCCTTGTTTTGTGTGTTATTGTGAAGAGAGAATATGTGACTGACTCCTAAAATAAGAAAAAGAAAAGCTGCCGAGGCTGCTACACAATATAAACTGAGACGGTGATTCTTTCTTTTTTGAAGCTTATATTGCAGGTTTTCCCATGAACGTTCATGATCATATTGACAACGAAATTCTTCTTTTCGCTGCGCTATATAATACTCAAAAGACTTTTTGTTCTTTTTTGGATTCTCTTTGTTCATTGATTACTTTCTTTTAATAAAAGAGAGTCCAAATTAATAAATGGGTGACAGAAAAAGAAGAAAAATTTAATTTTAGTAAAACAGTGAGTGCAGATTGTATTCTTTTCTTAATTGTTTCAATGCTCTTGTCAGATGAGTTTTTAGGGTATTCACAGAAATATGAAGTTCCTCAGCAGCTTCTTTATATTTCTTATTTCCATAATGACAGCTCTCACCACTTGTAATTCCTGATGAGGTAATTTTGTAGTTTTCCAATAATAACTTATTTCGTTCCTCTTGCTCCTCTTCATCTATAGACTCTTCAGGAATACCCATATCAATGCCTGAGAGTTCTTCCATAGACAACATGTTGTTTTCTGCAAGCATTGATGGCCGCATTCCGCACAGACAAATAAAGATAATAACGAAGATTCTGATTTATTTTCAAATAATATTTCTTCTCCCAAAAATAGATAAAGAAATCCTGCACAATATCTTCAGCCATCTCAAAAGAATCAGTCAGCTGCACCGCATATATACATAATTTCATGTGATAAGCATCAAATAATAAACGAAAAGCCTCCTTAGGAGATGTCTGGAACAACTCCAAGATATACTTATCCTTTTCGCTATTATCTTTCAAATTTATCATCATGATAATACACTAATAGACATAAAAACTGAAAAAGGTTCTATAAATCATTAGATTTACAGAACCTTTCATAGGTGAAGGGGTGACTAGTGGGATTCGAACCCACGACATTCAGAACCACAATCTGACGCTCTAACCGACTGAACTATAGTCACCATGTTAGGCTTTCCTTTCGAAAGCGATGCAAAGGTACTGCTTTTTTTTATATCTGCAAACTTTTTGAGGAAAAATTATTCAAAAAAATACTCTTTTATGCCTCCATTCGATTTTCCTAATAAATTTTCAGTTCCTTTCAAGAAACGTTTCATCACATTAAGTTCCTCATTATTAATGGATTTATTAATAAAAGTAACAGGATATAATTCAAAGTTCTTTTTTTTACTTAAAACAGGTCTTGAAGTCCAAACCAATGCATATTCACAATCCGCTAAACGGGTTATTCGAAAAATCCGTTGCAACTTCAATCTTACCATAGCTCCTCCATCCGTTTTTTCTTTCGACATATTTGAGATAAAATTACCTAATGAATAAACAATGACATGCCGGGCAGGAGTCCGGGGGTCTTTTACAATTTCCATAGGCTGGAGTACATGCGGATGCGAACCTATTACATGATCAACTCCTTGTTCAATCAACCAGTTAGCCAATTCACACTCCGATCGTTCAGGGAACGAACAATATTCCACTCCCCAATGCATACAGGCTATAATAACATCAGGAAGTTTTCTGCGTGCATCAAGAATATCTTTTTTTATTTGTTCCCGATTAATATAATTCACCACATTCGGAGCATCAGTCTTCAAGCCATTCGTTCCATAAGTATAGTTCAACAATACAATTCTAAAACCATTCTTCTCAATCAATAACGGGTAGTTCTTATGACGTTCTTCCGGGTTCCTATAGGTTCCAGCATGATGTATTTTCAAAGAATCCAACATCAGAATAGTACGTTCCAACCCCAACTTCCCCTTATCCAGACAATGATTGTTAGCGGTCAGCAATACATCAAATCCGGCTTCCTTTATAGCATGAAGATATTCGTCCGGAGCACTGAACGCCGGATACCCTCTATAAGGCTTTCCTCCCAATGTCACCTCTAAGTTCCCTATAGCCATATCCGCCTCACTTATTTCTTTCTTCACATGACGGAAGCAATCATTATAATTATACCCGTCTCCTTGCCTGGCTGCATCAATTTGAGCCTGATGTTGCATCAAATCACCGACAAACAACAAAGAGATCCGATCTTGCGCCGATAGCGACAAACCAAACCATAGCAAAAAAAGAATGAAGATCTGTTTCATCTATTCTAACATTAAAGGGTACAAGATAGGAAAAAATTCGTAAAGAACAAAGTTCTACACTAATTTACAGTTTTCATACGCTTGAATTCCGTAGGAGCAACCCCGAACTGTGCCAACAGGCTTCACTATCCTGCACCCGTTCTGAAACAGCAGTACCATCGTTTTTTTCAAGCGAATAATACAAATAAAAAATTAGAAAGAGGGTCTACAAGCGTTTGCAACAAATCTTTATATATCACACACATGCCTTATTGATGACAATGACCCCAACAGAAACCACGTCAGCAAGCATGCCAACCGCCAGTCCAAAAGACAAGGACATTTAAAAAAAGACCAAGACGTTAAAAAAGACGGCGGCCTTTTAAAAAAAGCTCGTCATCTTTTTTAAAAATGACCTGATCTTTTTTACCACAGCCGGAATCCGCCATATTCCATAAAGGTACAAATCCTCCATGCGCACTTCTTACAAAAAAAACCTAAAAATAGCCTACTTTACATCAAAACGGAATATCCTATAAAAAGTATATATATAACTGCATTCAAGCATTTTATGCAAAATTCAGCTTCACAATACAGTGAGGGCATAAGAGCATAAGTGAGAGCAATATTTTTTACCCTCACCATCTAAATCTTTTATAATAAACCTATTATACATGCAGTGAGGGCATGAGGGCATAAATGTCCCGAACTTCCCAGCGAGAAAGACCTATACATCAAGGACACTCCCGAAAGTATGATTACTCCGAAGAACAAAATAATCTTTTAAGAGCGAAAATCCTTCCTTATGATTTTACAGGTAAGTCCGAAAAGCAGGCATAACTTTTGTTCATGAAAACAAGTGTGTCAAAAGCAGGTCAGCTTATCCTGTAAGCATTACCAAACTTTTGACACATTCTTTTTTTATCCATCAAGCTTCGCAAAGCGTGTGGCACTTATTTGTAAATGGCCTTTTTTCCAGCCAGCAACGTATTCTTCATTAAAGATACAATAGTCATAGGTCCCACACCACCCGGAACAGGAGTGATATAAGAACATTTGGGAGCCACTTCATCAAATTTCACATCTCCGGTCAGTTTGAATCCGGATTTCTTTGTGGCATCCTGCACACGGGTAGTACCCACGTCAATAACCACCGCACCTTCTTTCACCATCTCAGCCTTCACAAAATTCGGCTGCCCCAGTGCGGCAATGATAATGTCAGCTTCCTGACATTCTTTTACCAAATCCTTGCTACGGCTGTGGCAAACAGTTACAGTGGCATCACCCGGATAAGCTTTCTGCATCATCAGACTTGCCATAGGCTTACCTACAATGTTACTGCGGCCCAATACCACACATTTTTTTCCTTGGGTTTCAATGTTGTAACGCTTCAGCAATTCCAGAATACCATTAGGCGTAGCGGATACATAGCAAGGAAGGCCAATGGACATACGACCTACATTGATAGGGTGAAAACCATCCACATCTTTACGATAGTCAATGGTCTCAATCACTTTCTGCTCGGAAATATGCTTCGGTAAGGGAAGTTGTACGATAAAACCATCCACGTCAGCATCCTCATTCAGTTCTCTGACCTTTGCCAGTAATTCTTCTTCCGTCACATCTGCTTCATAACGGATCAGACTGGATTTGAAACCACATACTTCACAGGCCTTTACTTTAGCCGCCACGTATGTCTCACTTCCCCCGTCGTGTCCAACGAGGATTGCAGCTAAATGGGGACGCTTGCCACCTTTAGCCACGATTCCGGCAACTTCCGCAGCAATCTCCTGCTTCACCAGTTCCGAAATAGCTTTTCCATCAATTAGTTGCATACTATTTATTTATAAATAATCCATTGAGCAACAAATGTAGCATAAATCAGCCACGTTGCATAATAAAAAAAGGAGAAGTTCCGCACTTTCTCCCTACCTGTTTATTTAAACCTTACTTTTTAAGTTTCGGCATCATCTTACCCATCTTGCTACCGGTCACCATCTTCATCATCTTGCGGGTCTGGTCAAACTGCTTCAGCAAACGGTTTACCTCCTGAATGCTGGTTCCACTGCCTTTGGCTATACGCGTACGACGTGTTCCGTTCAGGATTTCGGGATTTGTACGTTCCTGCGGAGTCATGGAATAAATAATCGCCTCAATGCTCTTGAATGCATTATCATCGATATCAATGTCTTTAATCGCTTTACCCACACCCGGAATCATGGAAGCCAACTCTTTCAGGTTACCCATCTTCTTTATCTGATGAATCTGGCTCAAAAAGTCATTGAAGTCGAACTGGTTTTTGGCAATCTTTTTCTGAAGACGCTTTGCCTCTTCCTCGTCATATTGCTCCTGCGCACGTTCTACCAAAGACACGATATCACCCATACCGAGAATACGGTCTGCCATACGTGCAGGATGGAACTGGTCGATAGCATCCAACTTTTCGCCGGTACCCACAAACTTGATAGGCTTATTCACAACGGTACGAATAGAAAGAGCGGCACCGCCACGGGTATCACCATCCAACTTGGTCAGCACAACACCGTTAAAGTCCAGACGTTCATTAAATTCACGGGCTGTATTCACCGCATCCTGACCGGTCATTGAATCGACAACGAACAATGTTTCATCCGGATTGACCGCTTTCTTAATCGCCTCAATCTCATTCATCATCTGTTCGTCGATAGCCAGACGACCGGCTGTATCGACAATAACCAAATCATAACCTTTCGCTTTTGCTTCATGAATAGCGTTCAATGCAATCTGCACCGGATTCTTGCTGTCCAATTCACTATATACAGGAACCTCGATTTGTTCTCCCAATACTCTTAACTGTTCGATAGCAGCGGGACGATAAACGTCACAAGCCACCAACAGCGGCTTACGGTTCTTCTTGGTTTTCAGCATACGGGCCAGTTTACCGGAGAAAGTATCTTACCGGAACCTTGCAGACCTGACATCAGGATAACCGCCGGACGACCTTCCAACACCAATTCGGCAGTCTCACCGCCCATCAATGCAGTCAGTTCATCATGTACAATCTTTACCATCAACTGGCTGGGCTTCACAGCCGTAAGCACATTCTGCCCCAAAGCTTTTTCTTTCACAGTATCAGTAAAGCCTTTGGCGACCTTATAGTTCACGTCAGCATCCAACAAAGCTTTACGCACATCCTTCAATGTTTCCGCTACATTAATCTCGGTGATTTTCCCCTCACCTTTCAGAATCTTAAAAGACCGTTCCAGTCTCTCACTTAAATTATCGAACATATATATTTAATTATAAATTACAAATTATGATTGCCTGTCCTTCTTTACTAACCTTCAGAATAACAACAGGGTGCAAAAATACAAAAAACTTATGAACCTTATATCTTTTTATTCTGCCATTTTGCTTTTTTCAAATAAATAATGCTGCTAAGCAGTAACAAACTATAGTACACCACCTCTATAGAAAAACAAACAGAAACCGGTGCTTTCACCACCATGCCTATCCATAGAATGTAAAGGGCGTAGAATACCAAAGTCCCCATTTCAAGTATCAGAGCAGCCTGCGTATTTCCAGTTCCCGAAATGGCATTGAAATAAATATTCGCCACTGATGCAATAATCATCGCTCCGGCAATGACATACAACGAAGGCACAGACTCTACCAGCAACGCCGGTTCGTTGGTGTAAACCGAAAGCATGGCATGAGGAAAAAGCACCACCACCGCCACACAGACCACCATAATGAGAAACGACATCCGGGCTATACGCCAAATCAAACGCATGACATGGGTTATCCCCCCCGCACCAATCAGATTGCTGACCAATGAATTGGTAGTAGTAGACAATGCCTGAACCGGAATGAGCATCACAATATAGATACTACGCACGATATTGGCAATCGCCAGCTCGCGTTGACCCAACCGTTCTATCGCGATGAAAAAGACAAACCAAGTAGCCATGGCCAAAAAATATTGTATCATGGTAAAACACGAAATACTCAGAATTTTTCCCAATAAAGAAAAGTCAATCTTCTGCCAGTGATTCAAGCCGAATTTCTTAAAATCCACCTTTGCGTAGGTATAAATCAAGAAAAAAGCCAATGAAGCGGCTTCAGCCATCACCGAAGCGACAGCTGCTCCTTTAATCCCCATCTCCGGCATTCCAAACTTACCGAAAATCAAAATATAGTCCAACAGCACATTCACCAATGCCATGACCACTGCATTCATTGTCAGCACCTTAGTACGTGTAATACCAATATACAGCGCACGGAACATCACGTTGACAAAGGCGAAGAAAAAGCCCCAAATACGCCAGTTGAGAAATTCCATGGTAGCATCAAAAATGGAATCAGATGAAATGAGCAAGCGGACAATGGATGGGGCCAAAAGATGTGTCAGCCAAACATGAGCACCGCCAATCCCAGCAAGAATGTCCCTCCCTGTATCATTACGGGACCCACATCTTTGTAACGTCCTTCTCCATTACGACGAGCAATCAAGATTTGTGAACCGACACTAAAACCGAAAGCAATAGTGAAGACACAGATATAAAACAATCCACCCATGGCGGAAGCTCCCAACTCGACTTCTCCTACCCTGCCCAAGAAAGCAGTATCTGTCACATTGATAATGTTTTGCGCCAATAATCCGAGAAAAATCGGATAACTTACGTTCCATATTTCTTTGTTGGTATACATATATTTTTTTTGCATTGAGTAAAAGAGTTGCAAAGATACTACATTCTTTTCAATCCGGTGTTCTGAATGGAGTGAAGAAACCGTAAACAGACCAGGAATTTACTTAGCGGACAGGCGTGCCGGAACAAATATATCACAAAAGCATCAGCACGCTCCCTCATTCCCCAGTTCCTACCAATCAATCACACAAATAAAAAAAGGATATTCAGCATCCAGGCAAATAGTTTCTGTTGAAACAGTTGATTTTTTCAATAGACGACACAAATAATTGCACAAAAGGTTTGCCCGTGTGTTATTTTATCCTACCTTTGCGCCCGCAAACAAAAAATCAAGTAATAAATGAAGAAACTATTATTAATTAGTGCAGCGACACTAATCGTTTCAAATTCAACTTTCGCAGGAGGTATTTTAACCAATACAAATCAACATGCAGCTTTTCTCCGTATGCTATCCCGTGGTGCTACAACAGAAATAGACGGTGCTTTATCTAATCCTGCCGGCCTGGCTTTCTTGCCCAAAGACGGATTCCATGTAGGATTGAGCATTCAGAGCGCTTATCAGACTAGAAATATTGATGCCAGTTTTATGACATACAATGCGTTAACGCCACAGGTCCTACTGTTGCAGACAAGCCTTTTGAAAAATATTACGAAGGAACAGCCGCCGCACCGGTTATCCCCAGCCTCTTCGCCGCATATAAAAAAGGTGAGTGGACAATTTCAGGATTCTTCGCCATCACTGCCGGAGGTGGAAAGGCGTCTTTTGATGACGGACTGCCTATGTTCGACGCCTCAGCTATGGCAGGTATTTTTCAAGAAGGTTTAAAAGCAGAAAAACCTACGATTATAACTCCTGATATGTATGATATTACAAGTGCCATGGACGGTAAACAATATATTTATTCTTTGCAGCTGGGATTATCCTATAAAGCTACCGAATGGCTTTCCGTATTCGGTGGAGGTAGAATGAACTACTTTACCGGTGGCTACAAAGGCTTTCTGAACGCTATTGTAAAAGGAACAGACACAAACCTGTTGCCTCTTGCTCTAGACTGTGACCAAACCGGCTGGGGACTTACTCCTGTTATCGGTGTAAATGCTAAACTGGGTAAACTGAACATTGGTGCCAAATATGAATTCAAGACCAACTTGAATATCGAAAACAATACAAAGAATATAGAATATCCCCGGACTCCTGAAGGTGAAGCAATGATAGCTCCTTACAAACACGGTGTAAACACCCCCAATGACATCCCAGCCATGCTCTCTATCGCAGCCGCCTACGAATTCCTTCCGGTACTTCGCGCTTCTGTAGAATATCATTTTTATGATGACAAAAATGCAGGTATGGCAAACGGCAAACAAAAATATCTGACTAAAGGAACCAATGAATACTTGGCAGGTATTGAATTTGATGTAACCAAGCAACTAACCCTCAGCTGTGGTGGACAAATCACTGACTACGGACTATCAGATAACTATCAATCAGATACCAGTTTTTCTTGTGATTCTTACTCTTTGGGAGTCGGAGCCAAAATAAAGATGAACAAACACCTCAATTTAAATGTTGGTTATATGTGGACTAATTATGAGGATTATACAAAAAATCAACCAACTATAACGGAACCGGACTACCCGGAACAAATGTATATAGCCGTACCAACAAAGTGTTCGGTTTAAGTGCAGATTATAGTTTCTGATTCCTGTATATGAAATAAGAACAAGACCATGTCCAAATAACTGAGGCATGGTCTTGTTTTATAAAAAACTCCAAAGAAACTGATAATCCTTCAGCTGCACCCGCAACTGTTTCAGCGACCGGGTGATATGAAATTCTACAGTCTTTACAGAAATATCCAGCCGCAAAGCAATTTCCTTGTTCGGTAAATTTTTCATCCGGCTCAAAATAAACACCTCCCTACTTGTAGGAGGCAATTCACTAATGGCTTCCTGCACCAAAGCTTGAATCTCATCACAAAACAATTTATCGGGATCACAAGCCTCCAAAGTCGAGATACGCAAAGCCAGTTCTTTCTGCCGCATATCTCCTATATGCTGCTCGGCACGCATACGTACCTCCAAGTGTTGCAAATGATTCAATGAACGATTTTTATGGCAGTCAACAGCAACGCAGAAATATTGGTATCCTCCTGTAACTCATTCCGGTGCTCCCATACATTAGTAAAAGCCCCCATTACAATATCCTCAGCCTCTTCCCTGTTCCTGACATACGAGTAAGCAAACTGAACAAACTGTTGCTGACGTTTGCTAAACACCTCCGTCAGTTCTGACATAAAAACATTCTTCGTCTCTTTCATTTAACTAATTTTCTGTTTCCGTTTTTAGATCTTGACATAAATACCTTTCTTGTATAAAATATGAACAATACTCCAACAAAATAATACATACAACAAAGCATAGGCTAATGAACCGGGATAATTTCCCAACACCGGAACCAGTACCTTTTCATAAATAAAGACACTTGCCCCCGTAGCGCCCAATAGAATCCCCATTATTTCCGCAAACACATAGATAAACAAAGGGTTCACTCCGAACGACCGGAAAAAAACGCACCAACCTTGATAGCCTTTTATATCAATGATCCAGATAAGCAGAGCCAAAAAGCTGGATGCCAATCCGCAGGTTGTAATGACAAAAGTAGGCGACCACACTTTCTTATTGATAGGGCAGCCGTAACTTAACAAAAAGCCAGCAAATGTGAGAATAGTACCCACCAAAAACAATCGTTGTATCTTCTCGTCATTATCTTTAGCAGAAAACAATAACTTTCCACAATAAAACCCTACCATTACATGGCACACCGCAGGAAGCGTACTCAATAGTCCTTCCGGATCAAACGCCATTCCACCATCATGGTACATGTGGGATGTACCCAATGCCCATACATCAAAACGGGCCACTATATTAGTGGCCGACAAGTTAAAGCCGTCTCCCATAGCCAATAAAAGAAAATAGACGGCCAAAGTTACCAAAATGATAGCGGGAAAATATTTATGCTTCACCGTTATAGCAACCAGACTAGTCACACCGTATCCTATAGCAAGCCGTTGCATGACTCCTAAATAACGCAACTCTTCAAAATTCAGATGATGTGTAAAAACCGATTTGGCCAGAAGATTCAAAAACAGACCGATACAAAAAATAACGACTGTACGTTTCACAATCTTCCGTAATGTAGCATGAGAATAAGTAAAATTATATTTCCGCAAAGAAATATAAGTGGATATTCCCATAATGAACATAAAAAAAGGAAAAACGAGATCGGTAGGGGTTAACCCGTTAAAGGCGGCATGCTCCAACGGAGTATACACATACCCCCATGAACCGGGGTTATTTACAAGAATCATGCCTGCAATAGTGATGCCTCTCAAGATGTCAAGAGCAAGCAACCGTTTGGGGGTATTTGCTGTCATGCGTGTTAGATTAATAAATTGGTTAACTCGGACAAAGATAGCATTCTATTAGCAATAAAGAAACAAATTTGTGAAAAATATTTTTATATTGTAAACATATTAATCTCTCTGAAAAACATGTTTATTCCGTTTTTATTGCTATTTTTGTCCAAAAAGAATTTCTATACCCCCTTTATTTAAAAACTTAACACAGATTTATTATGAAGAAAAAGAGTCTGCCAGTATTTTTCGTTGGGTTATTAATGTGTGGATGCCAAATGAAAGAAGTAATCAATGAGTACAATGTAGTTCCATTGCCTGTTACCATGAGCGAGCAGCAGGGACGTTTTTACCTGAACAGTGATGTTCCTATCGTCGTTAACGCCTCACAAGAAGTGAAACACATTGCTTCCGGCCTGTCAACCACTCTCCTGGATATAGCCGGTCTCAAGCTGAAACCGACTGAGAGTTACATGAAAATGTACCCTCCATTGTTTTTGACAGCATTCCGGGGATGGAAAAAGAAGCCTACAAGTTATCGGTCACCCCTCAACTGATAAAAATTACCGCATCGGCGCCTAACGGCTTTTACTATGGATTACAGACCCTGTATCAACTGTTGCCGGTGGATGTCTATTGCAAAGAAAGAGCACGTAATGCCGAATGGAGTGTACCTTGCGTTGAAATAGAAGACGCCCCGACATTCCGCTATCGCGGAGCCATGCTGGATGTATGCCGCCATTTCGCATCTATAGATTATATCAAAAAATTCATAGATGTATTGGCTGCACATAAAATGAACACCTTCCACTGGCACCTTACAGACGACCAAGGCTGGAGAATTGAAATCAAAAAATACCCCAAACTGACTGAGATCGGCTCTCAACGTTCAGAAACCATGGTGGATTATTTCTATACCCATTACCCATTCAAATATGACGGAAAGCCCCACGGAGGTTTTTACACACAAGACGAAATAAAAGAAGTCGTTGCATACGCTCAAAGCAAATATATCACTGTCATTCCGGAGATAGAGTTACCTGGACATGCCTTGGCGCTATCGCTTCCTACCCTGAATTGTCCTGCACTCCGGACAGCACCTACGAAGTTTGCAAATTATGGGGTGTGTTTGACCAAGTATTCTGCCCTACCGACACCTTCTTCCAGTTTATGGAAGGAGTCATGGACGAAGTGGTGGAATTATTCCCAAGCTCTTATATACATATAGGTGGTGATGAATGTCCTAAAACAGCTTGGGAACAATGTGAACATTGTCAAAAACTGATATGTGAACTGGGATTGGAAAATGACATCACTCCCAATCCCGTAGACGGAAGAAAGCATACGAAAGAAGAGAAATTACAAAGTTATATCGTAAGCCGTGTGGAAAAATACCTGAACAGCAAAGGACGTAATATCATCGGTTGGGATGAAATACTGGAAGGAGGGCTTGCCCCCAACGCCACAGTGATGTCATGGCGTGGTGTGGAAGGCGGAATGACCGCAGCCAAAGCCGGACATGATGCTATTATGACTCCTAATCCTTACGCTTACCTTGACCATTACCAGGAAGAACCGGAAATAGCCCCTGTTACTATCGGTGGATACAACACACTGAAAAAGACATACAGCTATAATCCTGTACCGGCTGATGCAGACAGTTTGGTAAAACAGCACATCATTGGTGTACAGGCCAATTGCTGGGCAGAATATATGCCAACTGAGGATAACCGTGATTATCAAATCTTCCCACGCCTGATCGCTATATCCGAAACCGGCTGGACTCCGATGAAGAAAAAGAATTTTACTTCATTCTGCAACCGCATGGTTGAAGACTTCCAACGTCTGGAAGCAATGGGCGTAAAACCTTGCCTCAACTTCTTTGATGTAAATATCAACACCCGTGCCACCCAAGAAGGTGTACTGAATGTAGAGCTGGAAACATTCTATCCGGGAGCACAAATCTATTATACGACTCATGGTGAGCAACCATCCATACATGCCAACTTATACAATCATCCATTCCCATTGGACGGCACATACGACTTGAAAGCCGCTGCTTTCGTTAACGGCAAACAAATCGGTAAGGTTACTCATAAACAGCTTTACAAGAATTTAATCAGTGGAAAAAAATATGAAATCATGCCCGAACCCAAAGGTATGAAAGGTGATATTTTAGGAGAAAATGATATATTGGGCGCAGACACTGTGACTTTAGGACTGACCAATGGAAAACGTGGAAATAATGCCTCCTCCACCCCGTGGGTAGGTATCAGCCCAGACAATAATGACAAAGTTACTTTTATAGTAGACTTTGAGAAAGCCACTATCCGTAAAATCAGATTCGGTACATTGTATAATGCAGCAGGTGGAATATTGCCGGTGAGCAAAGCTGTAGTCTATGTTTCCTCTTTAGACAACAAATTCGAGAAAGTAGCCGAAAAAGAATTCACTTACGATATCAAAGAAAATACGTTCAGAGGTTTTGATGAAGAAATAGAATTTCCGGCACAAGAAGCGGTGAAGGTAAAAATAGAATTTACAAGCGGAGGTAAAATACGCAATGGTATTGATTGCTATAGCCCACATGATAAAAGCGAGGTACCCAGCACAATAGCTTTGGATGAAATAGAAATCTATTAATTACCTATTTATATAAGAAGAATTGAATTCCATTGTAATCCGGCTCAAAACCTTGTTTTCTATTTCCTAATTGAAAACTTAGCCGGATGACAATGGAATTTCATTTTAAAAAGCACAACAAACCAAACAGGAAAAATGGTATAAAAATCTGTAATCCGGGTACAATCTTATTTTTTTCAACTCCATACTTTTGTACATAGAATTTATATTGAAAAACTTAAAATATGAACGCTATGAACAAAGTCATTTTACTTTTAATATTCAGTATTTTAACAACAACCAGTATGGCACAAAAAAAGATCAAACAGACAGCAGGACGCGACCAATTAGGAACATTCGCTCCTAAATTCGCGGAACTTAATGACGACATTCTTTTTGGAGAAGTGTGGAGCCGCACCGAGCAACTCGGTCTTCGTGACCGCAGTTTAGTCACAATCACCTCACTCATCAGTCAAGGAATAACGGACAGTTCGCTTACATTCCATCTCCAATCAGCCAAAAACAACGGTATTACGCGTACGGAAATTGCAGAGATCATCACTCAAATCGGCTTCTATGCAGGATGGCCGAAAGCATGGGCGGCATTCCGTCTTGCCAAAGAAGTATGGAATGAAGAAATCTCTTGTAAAGATAAAGATGAAAAAACAACGTTCCAACGCGAAATGATTTTCCTATCGGAGAACCAAACACCGCTTATGCACAATATTTCACTGGTAACAGTTACCTCGCCCCTATCTCTCGTGAACAGGTAAACATTTCCAATGTCACCTTTGAACCACGCTGCCGTAACAACTGGCACATCCACCATGCAACTCAAGGTGGCGGACAAATGCTTATCGGCATAGCCGGTCGTGGCTGGTATCAAGAGGAAGGTAAAGCAGCCGTTGAGATTCTTCCCGGCACAGTGATCCATATCCCTGCAACGTAAAACATTGGCACGGTGCAGCCGCCAACAGCTGGTTCGCCCACCTTGCATTCGAACTTTCCGGAGAAAACACATCCAATGAATGGTTAGAACCCGTAACTGATGAAGAATACGACAAGATTCAAATGTTGCCTTGAATGAGGCAACAAAAATAATTTGTATCGGTGCAGACTTTATATGTAGAGGCGCATAATTCTTTTACCAAGACACACGTGCGATTTTCAAATAAATTATGTAATTTTGCCGACTGTTTATAATAACCCTTTAAAATATGAGAAAATATTTATTTTTATTCACATTTTTACTGCTATCGGCAAAAAGTTTTGCTCAAGACAAAGATTTCAATTACAAGTTCTACGGACAAATCCGCACCGACTTCTATTATAATAGTCGTGCCAATGAAGAAACTGTTGACGGGCTTTTCTATATGTATCCTAAAGATAAAGTGTACGATGCAACAGGTAAAGACCTGAATGCGACAGCTAATGGAAGCTTTTATACTTTATATACCCGTTTGGGAATAGATGTGCAAGGTCCCAGGTTGGGAAGAGCAAAAACCTCCGCAAAAGTAGAAATGGACTTCCGCGGATCAGGAACAACCTTCTCCACTGTACGTCTGCGCCATGCCTATTTAAACCTTGATTGGGGAAAACCGTCTTTACTGTTGGGACAAACCTGGCATCCGTTATATGGTGACGTTGCTCCACAAATTCTGAATCTGAATATGGGAGCTCCTTTCCAACCGTTCAGCCGTGCCCCACAAATACGATTCCGCTACAAAGCTGGTGATATACAACTGACAGGCGCGGCTATTTGGCAATCCCAATACCTGTCTCAAGGTCCTGATGGGAAAAGCCAGAAATACATAAAAGAAAGTTGTATACCCGAAATCTATATTGGTGCAGATTACAAAAGAAGCAACTGGCTAGTGGGAGCAGGCATTGAAATGATTTCATTAAAACCTCGTACTCAATCGGTAGTAGAAGATGAAGTTTACAAAGTGGATGAACGTGTCACTGCCCTGTCTTACGAAGTTCACATGAAATATACTTCTCCCCTATGGTATGTGGCAGCAAAAAGTATTTTGGGTTCCAATCTTACACAAGTATCCATGCTGGGCGGATACGGTGTAAAATCCACTGATGCCCGTACGGGAGAACAAGAGTATTCCCCCAACCGGAATTCTAGTTCATGGCTAAACATTGCATACGGTAAGAAATGGAAACCGGCTGTTTTTTTAGGTTATATGAAAAATTTAGGAACGAGTGACGAAATAAGTAAAATGTATGGTACAGGAACCAATGTAGACCAATTGGTAAGCACCAGCGCAGAACTAACCTATAATGTGCCTCACTGGAAATTGGGAGTTGAATACAATCTTACTTCCGCATGGTATGGTTCCATGAAAAGTTCTAACGGAAAAATTATTGATACTCATTCTGTTTCAAACAACAGACTGGTAGCAACAGTTTTGTTCATGTTCTGAAAAGTACAAAATAAAGAATATAAAAAGGCAGCTTTCGAAAAGGCTGCCTTTTTTATATATAGCAGAAAATTAATTATTCACCTTTGATAGCTGCAACACCCGGAAGAATTTTTCCTTCAATTGCTTCCAACAAAGCACCGCCACCGGTAGAGATATAAGAAACCTGGTCAGCCATGCCGAACTTGTTGATACAAGCTACAGAGTCACCACCACCGATCAATGAGAATGCACCGTTCTTAGTTGCTTTTGCGATAGCTTCAGCGATAGCACGTGAACCGGCAGTAAAGTTATCGAATTCAAAAACACCGGCAGGACCGTTCCACAGAATAGTCTTGGCATCTTCAATAGCAGCAGCAAATGCTTTCTGAGTTTCAGGACCTGCATCCAAACCTTCCCATCCGTCAGGAATATTATTTGCAGGAACAACCTGAGTATGAGCATCGTTAGAGAATGCATCAGCAGCCACACAATCAGAGCCCAATACCAAATTCACACCTTTAGCTTTAGCCTTAGCAATGATATCAAGAGCCAAATCCAATTTGTCATCTTCTACGATAGAATTACCAATTTTTCCACCTTGAGCTTTTGCAAAAGTATAAGTCATACCACCGCAAAGAATCAAGTTATCCACTTTATCCATCAGGTTTTCAATGATACCAATCTTAGTAGACACCTTGGAACCACCCATAATAGCAGTGAACGGGCGCTTGATATCTTTCAGGATATTATCAACAGCTTGAACTTCTTTTTCCATCAAATACCCCAACATCTTGTTGTCCGCATCGAAATAGTCAGCGATAACGGCTGTAGAAGCATGTTTACGGTGAGCAGTACCGAATGCGTCATTGATATAGCAATCAGCATAAGAAGCCAAAGTCTTGGCAAATTCTTTCTGAGAAGCCTTCATCGCTTTCTTGGCATCTTCGTATGCAGGATCTTCTTTGTCAATGCCAACAGGCTTTCCTTCTTCTTCAGGATAGAAACGCAAATTTTCCAACAACAGGACTTCACCCGGTTTCAAAGCAGCTGCAGCATCACCGGCTTTCGCACAATCAGGAGCAAATTGAACAGGTACACCTAATTTTTCAGAAACAGCATCGACAATCTGGCTCAATGAATATTTAGCATTTACCTTACCTTTGGGTTTACCCATGTGTGACATGATAATCAAGCTGCCACCATCAGCCAACACTTTTTTCAGTGTAGGAAGAGCACCACGGATACGAGTATCATCAGTAATTTTACCATTTTCGTCCAAAGGTACATTGAAGTCCACACGGACAATTGCCTTTTTACCGGCAAAGTTGAATTTGTCAATTGTCATCATAATCTCTTATTTTTGTTTATAGTGTATAAATACAATCTCGCTTATTTTGGGTGTTGCAAAGTTACTAATATTTTTTATTAGCAGTGTGTCAGGGGGGTAATAATTTTACTTGAAATGAAAAAAGAGGATAAAAAGCACTTTTTTTGAGAAAATCGAAAAAAAAATCATTTTTCCACTAGGGTTGTTTCCAGCTATCCTGTTCTATATACAAAATGCAGAAAGAATGAAAACCGAATTGCTACATAAATATTTCAGAGGAGAAACCACCGAAAAAGAGGAAAACCAGATTGTGGAATGGGTAGAAAGCAGTGTAGAAAACAAGGAACACTTTCTAAAAGAGCGAATGCTGTTTGATGTAACCCTTTTTTCTGACGGTTCGAACATACAACGGAAACCGAAAGGGCATCTGTACCTGTACCCACTGATTGCCATTGCCGCCATGCTGGCTATTGTTTTTGTAATGGATTTGCCACATATGCATAAACCTAAACAACAATTGTCACAAACCATCCGTATTCCAGCAGGTCAACGTGCACAGATGGATCTTCCTGACGGTTCTATAGTATGGTTGAATTCCCAAACCACACTAACTTATGATGAAACTTCGGTAAAAAAGACCGTAAAGTCACGTTAGACGGAGAAGCCTATTTCGAGGTGGCACACAATAAGGAGATTCCTTTTTATGTGCAGACAGAAAACATAAAGGTGCAAGTCACCGGAACAAAATTCGATGTATGCTCCTATAAAGGTTCAAACAGCTTTATAGCCAGACTGATAGAAGGTTCCATCAACTTGCTTACCAACAATGCAAAAGAAGAAAAGCCAATTACCAGCCTGACAAAAGGAAAGTATTTCTCAATGGAAAACGGCAAATACAAAACGGGCGAAATGAGTAGTAACAATGCTTTGGCATGGATGCAAGGCATTTATTATTTCGATGATGTTCCGTTTAAAGAGTTACTGGACAAGATTGCTCTATATTATAATTATAAGATAACAGTGAAGAATCCTAAAATCTTAGAGAACTACCGCTGCACTGGTAAATTCAAAGATTTGGACGGCATAGAGCATATACTAAAAGTTATACAAAAAGACCATCCGTTTAAATACAATATTGATAACGAACATAACAAGATAACCATAGAATAAAATCACAATAGAAGTTTAACCTTAAAAAATGAACTGTTATGATTACATAAAAACCTTTGAAAAAAGAATCGGAAAGTACCCCCATACTCCCCGATTCGACAGCTAACAATTGACCTTAATCAAATTTATTAACTTAACACATTACAAAGATATGAGAAAAATTTCTTTGGAAGGGTACTTATGCCCAAAAAGTTTAGCTTTTAAACAAATATTACGAACTATGAAGATCACCTTAATTCTTCTGTTAACCACAGCATTCAGCGCATTCAGTATGGATGTACACTCTCAGAACGCCAAAGTCAGTCTGGATACCAACATCATGAAGGTAGCCCAATTGATTTCTGCCATCGAATCACAAACTAATTACCTGTTTGTCTATAGTAAGAAAAATGTAGATCTAAGCCGCAAGGTAAAAATCAACGCAAAAAATAAAGCCGTATCCGAAATTCTAGATGAAGTTTTTTCCGGAACTGGTATCACTTATGTTATGGAAGGTAAAAACATTGTTTTGACAAAAGAAAGCAATATAGCCCGTGAGGAAGTAAAACAGCAAAATACAATTACTGTTAAAGGTGCTATAACTGATATGCAAGGTGAAGCAATTATCGGTGCAAACATTATTCAACAAGGTACTACTAACGGTACAATTACCGATATTGACGGTAACTTTACGTTAGAAGTTCCGGCTGATGCACAACTGGTTATATCTTATATCGGTTATAAAAAAGTCATAATTCCAGTAAACGGAAAGACTAATTTTACCATTAAAATGGAAGATGATGCATTGAAACTGGAAACTGTTGTAGTAACCGCTATGGGTATTAAAAAGAAAGAAGCCTCTTTAACTTATTCCACTCAGCAACTGAATGGTGACGAACTGAATAAAGTAAAGGACGCTAATATGATCAATTCATTAGCCGGTAAATCTGCCGGTGTGCAAATAACAAAGAGTTCATCCGGTCTGGGAGGTTCGGCAAAAGTATCTATCCGTGGTGCACGTTCAGCATTCGCCAGTGGTAACAACCAACCGTTATATGTCATAGATGGCGTTCCTATGCTGAATATCACAACAGAATCAACAGCCACCGTTATGGGAGGTGAAAATGACGGGGTCAACCATGACTCTGGTGACGGCGTTTCCAACTTGAACCCTGATGATATTGAAAGTATGAGTATATTAAAAGGTGCATCTGCCGCTGCTCTCTATGGCTCCCAAGCTGCCAACGGTGTTATTTTAATTACTACAAAATCAGGGAAAGCCGGTATGTCAAGAGTTACATTCTCCTCTAACCTGACAGTAGACCATGCTGTCAGCCTGCCGGAATTTCAAAACAATTATGGACAAACTGCCGATGGTACCAGCAGTTGGGGCGACAAAGGAAATCTGACAGACTATGATAACGTAGGTAATTGGTTTGGCAATGGTATTACAGCCATCAACTCTTTAACCTTCCAAACAGGTAATGACAAAATGCAAACTTACTTTTCTTATGCCAATACCCGGGGGACAGGTATCGTGGACTCAAATAAGCTTCAAAAGCACAATATTACTTTCCGTGAAACAGCCAGTTTCTTTAATGATCGTTTAAAATTGGACGGAAATGCCAGTTTGATGACACAAACTATCCGTAATACTCCTGCCGGAGGTGGTTATTATCTGAATCCGCTGGTTGGCTTGTATTCTTTTCCCCGTGGTGCCGATCTGGCTCCCTACGCTGAAAACTTTGAAGTTTTCGATACTGACCGCAATATGAACTTACAGAATTGGTATACAAAAAATGAAGACGGCTCATTCAGCGAATGGGATCAGAATCCGTACTGGATAAAAAATCGTGTGACCAACAAGAGTAAACGTTACCGTGCATTAGCTTCTATCAGTGCAAATATAAAAGCAACTGACTGGTTAAGTATCCAGGCACGCGGAATGTAGACTATGTAAGTGATAAGTTTGACAACAAGATGTATGCATCAACAGCAGCAAACATTGCCGGAAAAAATGATGAAACAGGGTTACCTAACGGACGCTATGTATGGTCGGATGAACAAAACTTCCAAGTATATGGTGATTTCATGGCCATGTTCAACAAAACCTTTAGTGATTTTTCCATCAATGCCGCATTAGGAACCAGCATTAACGTCAGCAAAGCCAATTCTTTAATGATCGACTCCAAAACAGCATCTTTATATCGTCCTAATGTATTTACCGTTTCCAATATCATATTCTCTTCAAAGGGATATATCAACCAAACAATTGATGCGAAACGTACTATACAACCCGTTGGCGGAATTAAAATAATAGATAAATTTATATGAAAGAAAAGTTGTACATACAAGAATTTATTTGTAACTTAGTGTTGCTCAATACATTAAGTTATAAAATCAGTATGCACAACTTATAT
>ENA-OQDE01000202-OQDE01000202.1-human-gut-metagenome-genome-assembly--contig:-NODE-202-length-38667-cov-7.317177_pt1 | contig 38667 bp, 46 predicted proteins | sample MGYA00242768_ERZ504595 | MGnify/ENA primary metagenome ERZ504595 (study PRJEB26092, sample SAMD00036307) | human gut metagenome | host: Homo sapiens | study: EMG produced TPA metagenomics assembly of... | reverse complement strand
TTGGCGGTGACGGCTGATTCGCCTGACACGGCTGATTTCGTGTCTGATTTAAGCGATGATCAGCTTTCGGACGTACTGGGCGGGGCACGAATGTTCATGGACTATCGCAATGCGGATGGATCGTTGGCGGAGATGTGCGGCAACGGTACACGCGCCATCACCTTGTTCGCTCAGCGTGAGGGTGTGGCCGACTCCACCGAGCCGTTCCGCCTCGCACCCGTGCCGGCGTCAAGATTCTGACGCCACGCGGCAATATGAGGCCGTACGGAGCCAACGTGTTCCAGGTCGAAATGGGGGAGTGGAAGATCGGCGAAACCGACGCCTACGAGGTCACCATCCCCGGCACTGAGGCTCGGCGCGCGGTACGTTCGTGGATATGGGCAACCCGCATGTGGTCGCGGTGATCGAGGATGCCTTCGCGTCCCTGCCAGTGGTTGAATCACTGGATTTGGTCACCAAACCAGTGGTGGCTCCGGTCATCGAATCCGACCAGAACGTGGAATTCGTGCGGGTCGACGACATCGACCAGAACACCGGCGTGGGTGAAGCACGATGCGCGTCAACGAACGTGGCTGCGGCGAAACCCTGTCCTGCGGCACCGGCCTGTGCGCCACAGGCATTGTGCTGCGGGCCAAGACCGGCATCAGCCACTGGGACATCACCGTACGTGGCGGTACCCTGCGCGTGGACGTCACCGACAGCGACGTAAAGCTGACCGGAGCAGCCACGCTGGTCGCCGATATCGATTTGTTGTAAAGGAATCAGGCAGCGAACAGGGCCGCGCCTTCGGTGACGATGATGAGTACCACGATCGCCACAATCCACAGTATATCGACCATGAGGTCGATGTTGAGGCGGTAATACTTATTGAGTCCGGCCGGCACCATTGCGACCTCAGCCTCACCGTCGCTATCATCAGCCGCCACAGCTTTACGTGACGGCAATCCCTGCACGGCCACGGTCGCATGGCTCAACGCCATGAACTGGATGGTGGTGGAGAACATCAGGGTCAGGCACCACGGGCACAGCGCGTGAATCACGAACAGCGACTGCGTGCTCAGCCAGTACGAGTAAGCCAAAGCGGCCAGTCCGCCCAGCCACGTGCAGGTCGCGAACCAACGCGGCACCTTCACACGCGCCAGACCGATCACCGCGATGGTAACGAACACCGATTCGGCGGCGATGCCGAAGAACGCGTTCGGATAGCTCAGCCCGCCGAATTTCACGATTTCCGCCTGCCAGGACTGGGCCACCGCCGAACAGGACACCGCCGAGTTCAGATCGCAGCCGAGCGCGGACTCCGGATGCCGAGCCAATTGCAAAGTCTCAGCGGACAGAATGAGCGAGGCCCCCAACGCCACTGCCGAGGCAATCAGCATGATGAGATATGTCCAAGTGGCACTGTGGCGCCATCCAATCAACGGTCGTGCCTCCGCCAAGCCAAGCGGCGTGGTGTTCGTGGTGCTGGATGATGTGTCGGTTGCGGTGTTACGAGTCATCATGTCCCTTTCGATAGCGCTGCGCTCCAGATTAGCCTCTGCGGTTGTCAGCTGGGTGCCGAATGTCTGGTTTCGGCCGTTGGCAGAAGGTGACGACCTGTCTGCGCCTTGCGTGGGAATGCTGAAATGAGGTTACGATGGAAGGTATGACTGGATATGTGATGCCTTTGGAACCGCCCGCCGTCGGGTGGGACATCCACTGCCATACCGCCTTCTCGGATGGCACGGAAACGCCGGCCACGTTGGCCGAACAATCCAAGGCATTGGGACTCAAGGGCGTGGCCATTTCCGATCATGACACCACCGCCGGCTGGCCGGAGGCCGAAGCCGCGGCTCATAGGTCGGTTTGCCGTTGCTCCGCGGCACCGAGATCACCGCCACGGATGAGAACGTCTCCGTGCACATGCTCGGCTACCAGTATGATCCCACGAATCAGCACATCACGGACTTGTTCGCCAATACTCGAGCCGCACGGTTGCAACGCACGCAGCGCATGGTCGAATTGTTGTCTCGTGATTATCCGATTACCTGGCAATCCGTGCTCGCCCAAGTCAAGGAGGGTGGCAAAACCACCATTGGCCGGCCTCACATCGCTGATGCTTTGGTGAGTGCCGGCGTATATCGGACTCGTTCGGAAGCGTTTGCGGATGCGGTCAGCGCCTCATCCAAATACTATATTCCCACGCCTTCGCCGACCTCTCATGAAGTGGTGGCCGCCGTCAAGGGAGCAGGCGGTGTGATTCTGATCGCCCATGCCGGTGATGTGAGCCGTAACCGCAGACTGTTGTCCGATGACCAGATCGAGGCATTGATCAGCGAAGGACTGGACGGGCTGGAGGTATGGCACCGTGGCAATTCACCGGAGCAACGAGAACGGCTGCTCACCATCTGCCGCCGGCACCAGCTGCTGGTCACCGGTGGGTCTGACTGGCATGGCAAAGGCAAACCGAACAAACTGGGGGAGAACCTCACCGACGAGGCCACTGTCGAAGAGATTGTTCATCGCGGCGTGCTTCCGCTATATCGGTGATTCAGCAATACAAAAGCGGCCTTGAGATAATGCCCAAGGCCGCTTATGCGCGATTCATGGTCACAGCGTGCCGAAGCCGACGGCGTGCTTGGTTTCGGAGCCGATGATCGCGTAACCGAGTGCTTGGCGGGCACGATGATGCGACGGCCCTTGTCATCGGTCAGATCGATCGTCGTGTTGTCGGCCACGGCCTGCGCGATGGCCTGGCTCACATTGTCGCTGATTCGTCGGTGCTGAAGTTCACCGGTCGTGCCACGTTCTGAATGCCCAGTTCGATATCCATATAAGGCTCCTTGTTCTGCCGTCTTTGTGACGAACATCATGGTAAGTGGCCGTCGCCGGCCGAGGTTCTGTACTCTATTGTGCCGCGTGTCTGCGTCGTCATGTGCGGTGTTACGCGCTCGGCGTGGCGCGGAACACCGTACACGACATTATTTGGATGATGTGGACGATTCGGCCAGCGGATTGCCCTCGCTGTCATACCCGTCCAACCCGGCACGGGCATCGCGCAGAGCGCGTTCTTCCCGCTCCAACAGCGGAATCACCGTGGTTTGGGCACTCGAGGCTCCGTACTGAACGAGACTGTCCGGAGTATCGTCATTCACCGCATCGTCGGTCGGGGCGGCGGATTGAGACGCAGGGGAAGCGTCGGTTGACGTCGTGCCGCTATGCCCGTTCATACTGAGGAGCTCCTTCAGCGTGATCGTCACCGAAGAATGGGAAGCGCCATGTGAGGGCTGCGGTTTGGTCGATCCCGTACCGGTTGCGATGCCGGAGACATTCGCTTGCGGGTGATTGGCGGTCCGGTCAGCATCGGGTTCGACTTCCGGGGTAAGATCCACGTCGCCAGCGGCCACGATGTCAGCGGAACCGGTGCGATCGGGATCGGGCGTGTCGTCCGAGACCTCGGCCGCCGCGGTACCGGTGTCGGACTGCTGCGGTTGTGCGGGTGCCTGATGACGGTCGTCCTGCAACAATGTGCCGACGGTGATTGTGGAAGGCAAACCGGGCTTCGTTGACGAGGCGGCGGCCGACCCTGCGGCTGGGGCCGGTGCCGGAGTGTGCTTGATCACGCCCAACTGGTGTGCGAGTCGTTCGACCTGTGCCTTGAACTGCATGATGTGATCGTTGTCCGCACGGTTCAACGCCTGAATGAATTCGCCCACCTGTTCCATCTGCAGCCACAGGTTGGCCCTGAGCATGATGAGATCGTCAAGTCGAGAGCCCATCATGCGGCCGTATGCGGAAAGCACGGCGTTGCGATGGGATTCGTCGAGCTTGCCGAAAATCCAGGCAAGGTCTCGTGCCGGATCGTTGACCTGCATATCCTGCCAGTTGGTCACCGTGGTGATGGTGGAACCGGAGAACAGGAAGTCGCCGTCGGAAAATCCGCCGTGAACCGTGCAGGTGGAGAACGACCACAATCCCTCGGTGTCCATGATGCGCGCCCAGCTGTCGGTGATTTCTTGGGGAACATGGCCGGCGGAGCGTAAGCGGCGAATCCAGGCGGTCAGCTGCGAACGAATCTGACCGGTGGTAACTACCGGATATTTGGCATTGGCCAGAAAAGTCGAAGGCAGGCGATGAATGGCTCCGATGGCGGTGCCGACGGCCGCGCAGTCATCCAATGTCAACAGGTCGAGAGGCCGCGCCTGGCCATCACGGTGGACGGCAATCATCACGGTCGTCTCGCCTGTGGGACCGGGCTTGCGCGGGGTCAGCGGTGTGGACTCCGCCTGAGTCTGCTGCCCCACGGCCTGTGCGGTGGCCGTCTGGCCGGGTCGGGAAACGTCTCCCGGGGCGAACGCGACCACACGGTCCATATCGAAGCCGAGGCCACCAGGCTCGCGCGCGGCTGCCAGTGTCTGCGCCGCTTTCACACGGCGAATCAGACGCGTACGCCCTTCCTTGGTGTCAGTGGCGTATACGTCGTACAACTTGCCTGAGGCATCTTGAATCACGGTCTGATCGATGCCTTTGGCCTCGTCGGTTGCGCTGGCCTGCACGTTCTCGCGTACGCCGGCCACCCCCAGATTCGGCAGGACGGCTGAGGCGAGTGCCGCCAACATATAATCGCTACGTTTCATCACCCTTCCACACTAATACATCCGTGGCGATTCGCACCGCAGAATGACACGCAAAACGCATGATTCTGGCGATGTTTTGTCGTGAGCCCGATTCAGCATAGGCATGAGTCGTGCCGTGAGCGCGAATCGTGCCACAATGGACGCATGGAACAGGCGCAGGGGATTCTTGAGGGGCTCGATGAGCGGCAGCGTACCGCCGCGACTACGTTGCAAGGGCCGGTGCGCATTATCGCCGGCGCAGGTGCCGGTAAAACACGCACGGTCACGCGGCGAATCGCCTATGCCTGCGCCACCGGGGCATGGAAGCCGGAGCGGGTGCTTGCCGTCACCTTTTCGGTAAAAGCGGCGGCGGAAATGCGCGCACGATTGGGCCAGCTCGGCGTAGGGGGAGGTACTGGACGTTCCGGTTCGGGTGCGGGAACTGCCGGAGTCACGGCCGCGACCTTCCACTCAGCGGCATTGCATCAGCTCAACAGCGTCTGGGCAGACATATGCGAGGCTCCATTTCCGCATGTGATCGAAGATCAGCGTGACGTCGTCTCCCGCGCGATCATCCGCGCCACCGCACGTACCGATGCCGATCCGCTGACCGTTCGCGATGTGCTCGCCGAAATCAATTGGGCCAAAATCTCGTTGGTGGCGGTGGAAGATTATGCCGGGCATGTGCCATCGCCCATAGCAGCCGCCCGCCGGACTCGACACCGCTCGGTTCGCCGACGTCTACAGCGCCTACGAGCAGGAAAAGACCTCGCGTGGCGAAATCGATTTTGACGATATTCTGTTGCTCGTATGCCATATCATGGATGGTTTTCCCGAAGCCGCCGCCCAAATTCGTTCCACCATCGGCTGGCTCACCGTCGACGAGTATCAGGACGTCTCGCCCCTGCAACACAGGCTACTGACCCTGTGGCTGGGCGGGGGAGGACCTGACGGCAAGAGCGCAATGAACCGCAACGTATGCGTCGTGGGCGATCCGGCCCAGACCATCTACTCGTTTGCCGGTGCTTCCAGCTGGGATCTGCTGCGTTTCGCCGATGAATTCGGGCCGCTCGCCGCCGATGTCAATCTCAACACCGACTATCGTTCGACGCCGGAAGTCGTGAACCTCGCCAACCGGGTGCTTGCGGCCGCGCCGAACCGTGAGGATTACCTGAAACTGGTTTCCGCCCGTGAATCCGGTCCGCGCGTTACCCGAACCGCTTATGAGAGCGATATGGAAGAGGCACAGGGCGTGGCGGCACGCATAGCCCGGTTGGTTGCCAACGGGGCCAAGCCGTCCGATTGCGCGATCCTCACCCGCATCAACGCCCAACAGCCGGTATTCGGTGCCGCCTTGCGCGCTGCGAGACTGAAATATCGCGTCCGCAAGGATTCGGGATGGCAATCATCCGCGCTCGCCGACGATGCCGCGTCCAAACGCGCACTATTGGAGGCGATGGGTTTGGACGCCACCGGACTTGCCGCAAACGACGATCTCGGGGTTACGATTTCCACGATCCACGCATCCAAGGGTCTGGAATTCAAGCACGTGTTTCTGATCGGCTGTTCGGAAGGGCTCTTGCCGTATGGTTCGCCGGAAACGGGGGATGCGCTGGAAGAGGAACGCCGGCTTATGTATGTGGGCATCACCCGAGCTGAGGATTCGCTGCATTTGTCGTATGCACGGACCAAGGATGGTTATGGAGCGCAGCGCAGACGCCCATCACGATTTTTGTGACGGGCGTCTGTAATGCATACTGAATGCTCCTGAACGTTCAGGAGCGGGAATTGGCTGAAGGCCGGTTGACTATGCCTGCGTATCCTCCGAGTTGCCGTTTTCACCGTCTTCGCCATCTTCGCCGAGCAGCTTGGACAGTTCGGCATCCCAATCGATATCGCCGGTCTTGCCATCTGCGGCAGGGTGAGAAGCGGAACCGTTGGCATCGGAAGAAGAACCTGAAGGGGCGTCGGATGACGGAGACGCGCCATCTGCGGGCTTGTCGCCAGGCAGCGAAGGCAGCAGATCGGGATGCGTCCACTTGGCGTCACGGCCTTCAGGGCCTTCGGCGGCGGTGATCATCTCCCATATCCCGGTGGCCTCGCGCATGCGCTTGGGACGCAGCTGCAAACCGAGCAGACTTTCGAACGTACGCTCGGCGGGGCCACCCATCGCGCGCTCGCGGCGCATCATCTCACGCAACTGTTCGATATGAGGCAGATGGGCCATACCGGCGCGCCACACCACGCAATCCACCCAGCCCTCGACCATCGCCAGCAGCGATTCCAGCGAAGCCAGCGCCTCGCGCTGTTCGGGAGTGTCGGGGATGCCGACCTTGGTGAGATTCACCGCGCCGGAAATCGACTCCGGATCCATCGACGTGGCGTCACGCAGCTGTTCCTCCATCGCATCCAGATCGATGGAGATGCCGCGTGCGTACTTGCCGATGAGCGCCTCGAAACGCGGCATCAGCACGGTACCGAGCGTACAGGCGGGCGTGAGCCATTTCCTGCAGGGCCAGGAAGGAAAGCACTTCAGATTCGGGGATTTTCTCGGTGGTCTCGAATCCGGAGAGCGCAGCCTCGAACGCGGCGGCGTCGGCGGCATCGGCGGAAGCATCAGAGCCGGAGACTTGGGCGGTACCGTCAGTTGCCGGAGTATCGCTGTTGCCGGCCGAAGTGAAGCCAATGGGATTGGCAGAAGCGTCGGTGGATGTGGAGAACGGATTGACCGAGTCGGTTGAAGTGCCGGCCGTGTCAGCCTCGGCCGCAGAAGCCTCACCGTTCAGCATCTTCGCGTATTCGGTGGCGTTCTGGGCAATCAGTCCACCAGCCGGGTTCTTCAGCAACGCGATGCCCTGATCGAAGCTGCCATGCACTTCATGGCTCAGATTGCCGGCCGCATGCCCCAACTGCATGGCAAAGGACGTGTTGCCCAGCAGCTTCATCAGTTGGGCTGGGTCTTTCATACCGTCGGGAATCGGAATCGGCACCGGTCCGGCGAACATGCCGGCAATCTCGCCATCGCCGAACGCGCCGCCAAGACGCTCCGAAATCACCGAAGCCAAAGCGTCGTTCATCGACTCGGCCACAGGAGCTGCGAACTTCGCCCACTGGTCGATGGTGCCCTCCACCCAGCCGGCGCGGTCAGCACATCCGGATCGCCGGGCGCGGGATTGAACTCGCAGGCGGTATCCAGCCACAGGTTCGCCTCACTCATCGCGCGGCGAGCCGCCTCGCCATCCACGGCGGACACGCTGGATGCAGAACCGGAGGCGTTGGCCTGCTGCAAGGCAATCGACTTGGCGAGCTTGACGTTGATCGGCCCTTCCTCGACAGTGCGCTGCATATCGCCCATCGTGTTGAGTCCGCCGGCGCTGAACGCGGCCATCATCTGCTGGACTTCGGATGGATTGGGCAGTCGGCTGGGGTCCTGACTCATCAGCTGTTCACGGATCTCCTCAGGCAACTGGCTGATCTGCTGCCAGGCCATCTCACCCTGAATGGGGCCGAAGCATTTGATCAGCCACTCGTGAATCGCGTTGTCGTCCATGCGTATCCTTCTTTGCCGCGGTGTGTTACCCCAAGTGTAGGGTCTGCCCGGGCCTGTTCGCTTGTGGCCGAGCAATATTTTCGGTTTATGTTCGTTTTCGGCCGATTTCGGCCCTCCGCTTACACTGTAGGGTATGTTTGCACGCCACAGGAATCAGGAACCAGACCTCGTCCAGGAGCAGGAGAGCCCGACTGCGGATTCGGAAGCGGGAGATGAGCACATGCCATCGTTCGAAGTGAAGCATGATTCGCGCCTATCTCGTGGAATCAGCCGTGCTCGGGCCTATGCGGCCGCTCGTCCGAAACGCCATTTCGTCGGTGCATTCGCCGTGTTGCTTGGTGTGGTGATTCTGCTGCTGCCCAGCCCGTACGTCATCGAGATGCCCGGACCCACCAGGATGTGCTGGGCAAAGTTGAGGATGGTGCGGTTATCGACATCACTGGTACCGGCGTGACGACGTATAAGGATTCCGGCAAGCTGCTGCTGACCACGGTGAACGCGTCCGGCGTGCCCGGGTACCCGATCATCAACGCGCAGGCCGTCTGGGGTTGGTCCAATCCGCAGGTGGAGGTCATGCCGCGTGAGGCCACGGTACCGGTGGGCCAGAGCGCGGACCAGTATCAGAAGAAAGTCGAACAAGACATGGCCGGTTCCCAGGATTCGGCCAGTGCCGTCGGTCTGGCGTATGCCAAAGCCCATGCGGACGAACTGGGCATTGACGCCAGTGCATTGCAACACGCCAAGGTGACGATGCACGTGGACAGCATCGGCGGGCCGTCCGCAGGCATGATGTACACGCTCGGTCTCATCGACAAACTCACCCCCGCCAACGAGAGCGGCGGCAAGACCATCGCCGGCACCGGCACCATAGACAAGGACGGCAAAGTCGGCAGAATCGGCGGCATAGAGCTGAAGATGCTTGGCTCCAAGCGCGATGGCGCCACATGGTTCCTGGCCCCCGCGTCGAATTGTTCGGATGTGGCCGGCCGCGTGCCGGATGGTCTGCGCGACGTCAAGGTCGCCACGCTGGACGAGGCGTATCAGGCGTTGGTGGCCATCGGCAAGGGGCAGGCCGACGATTTGCCTCATTGCGAGGCCTGACATGCGCGGCCAGTCGTTGTTTCTGATGAGACGACTCGCATGGGTCTGCCCACAATGCGGCGATTTTCGGCCGCGTTAACGCATTTGTTCGCGAAGACTTGCTAATGTGTCCCCTGTGAATCAAACGGCATCACAGAACGCTGAAGAATTTGGTTTCGAGCCCGGCGATATCGTCCAGGAGTGGCTCTGGGACGACGACGTGGACGATTCCATTCGTGCCCAGATTGAAGAGCTCACGGGCGAGGATCTCGTGGACGAGGACTACGACTCCGCTGTGGACGGCGTCATCGTATGGTGGCGTGACGGCGATGATGAGGACGAATTGTCCGATACGATCGTTGACGCCTACGCGGTACTGGGCAATGACGGCCCGCTGTGGATACTGACTCCCAAGCCCGGCCGCCCGGGTGCCACCAGCTCATCCACCGTGCAGTCCGCCGCACAGACCGCCGGTATGAACGCCGCCACCCCGCTGACCGTCAGCTCGGACTGGAACGGCATCCGCCTGCGCGCATTCGGCAAGGGTCGCTGATAAGCCTCAATCAATACGCTTGACTTTAAGCGTGTTGACTGGCGTCGTGTGCTGCGTAGTGCTGCTGGGCGTGACTGAATGTCATCGCGATTGAGCGCTACGGCACGCGTATGCGACACCACGTGTCGCGCAGTGCCGGCCATACGCTATTGTTGTCATTTGCGGGCAATTAGCTCAGTTGGTTAGAGCGCCACCTTTACACGGTGGATGTCGGGGGTTCGAGTCCCTCATTGCCCACTTTCATTTTTCATCGCTTCATGCAATCCCCTCATTCCACGGATATAGGCTGTGATGATATTCCCTGACAAGTCTTCGGCAAGGGTTCTGAAATCTCAATGAGATGCGTGCAGAAGGAAACCGGCAGTACTGCTACAAAATCGTGAATTTCGGTTTTCTTGGTCAGATGCGTCTCAATAGTCACGTAAAGTTGTGGCAGAGTGTTTATATCCAGCAGGAGGTCGAATAGCCGATGGCGCAGGAACTTCGTGAAGGGGACGGCAAGTCGGGCATCGCACGTGCGGGCAAGCGCAAGTGGGGGTATGACCCCGCTCAGGTGGACGCTTTCCTGGAGCGCGCCCATGCTTTGTATGACAGCGAGGGCATGAATCTCACCCAGCATGACATTCAGAACGTGTCCTTTGATTTGCGCAAGAACGGCTATGTGATCGCACAGGTTGACGCCGCGCTTGGACGTCTGGAACGTGCCGTGGTCGATAAGCAGACCACATGGGAGATCGCACAGCATGGGCGTGTGACGTGGAAGGCGAAGACCGAGAAGCTGTATCACGAAGTCCAGAACCATGCGGAGCGTAACGAGCGTGAACGCTTCAAGTCCGGAGCGCCCAAGCAGCTTCGTACGATAAGAAGCAGGTGGATCGTCTGGTCGACCAGATTGTGGACAAGGCGGCGGCCGCATTGGGCGTTGACGGCGTTACCGAAGACGATGTACGGTCTTTGGCCGATCTCAATGCGAATACGGTCAACAATGTGATCTTCACCCAGCGCAAGGGCAAGAAAGGCTATGACGAGCGACAGGTCGATTACTTCCTGAACGCCTGCGTACAGTTGCTGAGTCGCTTGGAATCCTATGCCGTGTGGCCGATTTCGTGTCCGGCGAGCCTGCGGCTCCTGCCCAGACCGCCACGAACGTGACCGTTCAAGCGAACGGCGTCTCACCGTTGTTCGCTTCCGGAACGCAGCGCCCGGCAACTGACGAACGTTTTGCTCCGGCTGCCGTTGCTCATGACGAATCATTCGATGCCCTGCATCAGGCCGAGCAGAGCTTGTTCACGGCTCCGGCTCCGGTTGCTCCCGCAACGCCGGCCGCGGCGGCACCGATCGCCTATGCGCCGGCTCCTGCATCGTTCGATGCTTCCACAAGCACCAATAGCACCAATGCGGAACAGCCGGTTTCCTTTGCTCCCGCAGCATACCTGGTGCATGCGTCCAACGAGTCTGCGGCGAAGCCCGTCTCCGAGACGCCTTCCGTGGCTCCTACCGCAGTTGCTGCGGCTGAGCCTCCCGTCAGTGCCCCGTCCGCGCCGGTTTCCGGTGTGACCGCTGGCAGCGTCCCCTCGTTTGCTCCGGCACAGGCAGCTCACGAACCCGCAGCTCCGTCATCGACCCCGTCGGTGTTCGCGGAACAGCCCGTGGATATGGTGCAGAACGATTCCTCTTTGGCCGCTCTCGCCCACATGGCTGCGGTTTCTCAGGAACTTCCGGCAGTGGATGCACCGTCCTTCGCTCCTAAGATGCCCAGCCTTGATGCACCGAATGCGCTGAAATTGAATGAGGTACCGGGTTCGGTTTCATCCCCGGCACCCTCCGCCCCGGCAGTACAGCCTGTGAATAGCACTGCTGACGAGGCTGCGTCCGCTGCTATGCCGGTCTCCTTTGCTCCCACCAGCAAGCCGGATCGTAACACGAACTCCATTCCGGTTCGCGTATCCGATAGTCAGCCTGCAGACAGCACGATCTCCCGTCCGGCTGCGGAATCATCTGAATACGTTGCCGCCTCCCATGACACGGAAGCAGCTCAGCCGTCACAGGATAAGCACGATTCCAGCGATTCGTTCCCGCTGCTGTTCCCGCTTGGCGGTAACTTCGATTCGGATATCCCCGACCTGTCGTTCCCCACACTGAACAATGACGATACGAAGAAGGAACAGTGAGCATAGCCTCCAACTCCACTGTCATCATTCTCGGATCCACCGGATCCATCGGCACCCAAGGACTTGACGTCATCTCGCGTCATCCTGAACGATTTACCGTCACCGGTCTGGCGGCGGGCGGAGCACATATCGAGCTGCTGGCGCAACAGGCCGCACAGTTCCATGTGTCCGAAGCCGCGGTGTTTGATGAGACCAAGGTTCCAGCGCTGCAAGCAGCTCTCGCACAGGCCGGCGCACAAGGTGTCCGCGTGACCGGCGGTCCGGATTCGGTCATCGCCATGGCCGGCTCCGGTGCGAATGTCGTATTGAACGGCATCACCGGCTCCATCGGCCTCGAACCGTCGATCGCGCGCTCAAGGCCGGTTCCCAGCTGGCATTGGCCAACAAGGAGTCCGTAGTCGCGGGCGGGCATCTGCTGTTCAGCGCGCAAGTGCGCGAGAACCAAATCAACCCGGTCGATTCCGAGCATTCCGCCATCTGGCAATCCCTGCGCTCCGGAACCCACGCCGAAGTCGCCAAGCTTGTGGTCACCGCCTCCGGCGGACCGTTCCGCGGCTGGAAACGTGCCGACATGGAGAACATCACTCCCGAGCAGGCGCTGCATCATCCGACGTGGAACATGGGGCCGGTTGTCACCATCAACTCCTCCACACTGATGAACAAGGGCCTCGAAGTCATCGAGCGTCCCGCTTGTTCAACGTGCCGCCTGAACGCATCGACGTGACCGTGCACCCGCAGTCCATCGTCCATTCCATGGTTGAATTTGTGGACGGCGCCACGATTTGCCAAGCTTCGCCGCCAGACATGCGTCTGCCCATCGCGCTGGGTCTGTCCGCGCCGGACCGCATGACCAATGTGGCCGCCGCGTGCGACTGGACGCAAGCCGCAACTTGGACCTTTGAACCGTTGGACGATGAGGCGTTCCCTGCCGTGCAACTGGCCCGCCACTGCCTGGCCGCCTCCGAGAAGCATACGGCGGTGCTCAATGCTGCCAATGAACAGGCCGTGCATGCCTTCCTCGAGCATCGTCTGCCATACCTCGGCATCGTGGACACGGTCAAAGCCGTGCTGGACCAGATGGACGCCGAGCTTCGTGGTAACCCGCTGTTCACGGACGTGGAGGAAATGAACCAGCTTGAGCTTGAAGCCCGCCGACGCGCCGACGACCTGATAAACAAGCAATGATGAATACCTTGAATACGGAAAATCCCATCGAAAAGCCGTTCCGCAAAACCGGTGATCCGGTCGACCTGACCAGCGAATCGCCCTTGCACCCGCGCCGCAAGTCCCGCCGCATCATGGTGGGCCCGGTGCCGGTGGGCGGGGGCGCGCCCATCTCCGTGCAGTCGATGACCAACACGCTCACGGCCAACGTACCTGCCACGTTGCAGCAGATCGCCGAACTGACCGCCGCCGGCTGCGACATCGTGCGCGTGGCCGTGCCGAGTCAGGACGATGCCGACGCACTGCCGGAAATCTGCCGCAAATCGCCGATTCCGGTCATCGCCGATATCCACTTCCAGTCCAAATACGTGTTCCAGGCCATCGACGCCGGCTGCGCGGCCGTGCGCGTGAACCCCGGCAACATCCGTAAGTTCGACGAAGTCGGCCCGGACATCTGCAAGGCCGCCACCGACGCGGGCATCTCGCTGCGTATCGGTGTGAACGCCGGCTCGCTGGACAAGGAACTCTACGCCAAATACGGTGGCCCGACTCCGGAAGCATTGGTGGCCTCTGCTTGAAGGAAGCGCACATGTTCGAGGACGTCGGCTTCCACGATTTCAAGATCTCCGTCAAACACCATGACGTCATCACCATGGTCGAAACGTACCGACTGCTCGCTTCCAAGGGCGATTGGCCGCTGCACCTCGGCGTCACCGAGGCCGGCCCCGCTTGGCAAGGCACCATCAATCCTGCCTGGCGTTCGGTGCGCTCTTGGCCGAGGGCATTGGCGACACGATTCGCGTGTCTCTCTCCGCGCCGCCGGCCGAAGAGGTCAAGGTGGGTTGCAAACTCTTGGAATACATGGGATTGCGCCCCCGCAAGTTCGACATCATCTCCTGCCCGAGCTGCGGCCGCGCCCAAGTGGATGTGATCCAGCTCGCCTCCGCCGTCACCGAAGGCCTGAAGGACGTGACCGCGCCGATCCGAGTGGCCGTCATGGGCTGCATCGTCAACGGTCCGGGCGAGGCACGCGAAGCCGACCTCGGCGTGGCCTCCGGCAATGGCAAGGGCCAGATCTTCATCAAGGGCAAGGTCATCAAGACCGTGCCCGAAGACCAGATCGTCGACACGCTGCTCACCATAGCGAACGATATCGCCGCCCAAATGGAGGCCGACGGTCAAGTCCCCGTCAATTCCACCGGCCCGGTCGTGGTCCCAATCCAGCACCCCGGTCACTGATTCGGCCGAATAGGCCCTCGGCATAAATATCGCGGTCAGATTACAATAGCGCACGTGCCGCAAGAAGAAGAGCATCGCCTGACTGTTCGATCCAAGCCGTGGACCAGCACCCACCGGCTGATGGTCAGCCTGCCCATCTTCATTATCCTGATTGGCGTGCTGGTCTCCATTTCCAATCTGACACGGTGCCTTGGAACATCGAACCCACCGGCCAGTCGATGGCCACGCTCACCGACGATACCGAAGTCACCTTCGATAACCCGTCCGGAGAAACGCTGCCGGCAAAAGGCACGTATGAGGTCACCGAGCGATACATCACGCTGAACATGACCGGCGACGGCAATCTGACCAAGGAGTCCGGTGCTCGGGGCAAGGCCAATGCGGACGGCGTCCAAGCCATCAAGGTATTGATTCGGGAACCTCAGAACGCATCAGGCAAGCGCCCCGGCGTGGTGTTCATGCACGGTGCCGGATACGGCACCTGTGACAACTCCTTTGGCGACGTGGCCTCCGGTATGGCTTCGGCCGGCTTTGTGACCGCAGTGCTCGACAAACCCGTCTGGAACACCACCGACATCAACCGCGATTATCCGGCCTCAGCCAAGGCTTATGATCAGGTCATCGAATACCTGCGAGACCAAAGCGATGTAGACGAGGCCAAGGTCGGCATCTATGCCACCTCCGAATCGACATGGATCTCCTCGTATCTGCTCGAGGACGATCCGGACATCGCCTTCCAGATTCTCCTGAGCCCGATGGTGTTCAGCCCACGCCAATCGCTGGGATTTTTCGTCACCCAAGACTTCACCCTTGTTGGCGCGAACGAAGGCTATCAATCCATCGTCCAACGTGTGTTCAGCGCGGACACCGGCCTGTTCGGACTGAACAATTTCGACCTCGCCACACTCAAACCCGCCGCCTACGCCGTACCCACCTATGTGGCTTACGGTTCGAAAGACGTGATGACGGCGCAGGTCGACGGTGTGCGTGCGATTCTCTACAACGCCCACAAAGCCGATAACTGGAATGTGACCGTGCGCAGCTACCCGGTCGCCAACCATGTGCTGCGTTTGGGAGATGAGTCCGAAGCGGGCACCCCGTTTGCGGACGCCTATGTGGACGATCTCATCGACTGGGCCGTCGGCACTTCCGCCGGACTCACGCAGACCAGTGAAAAGGTGGCCGGCACCAATCTGTACCAATCAATCGGTCTGCCGGGCGCTTTGAAGGCAAGACGCGTCGGCACCATATATGGTGTGATTCTGCACGTCACGGTGGTACTGCTGCTGCTCGCATCCATCGTGCTGGCACTGGTGGCGCTGGGTCGCAAAATCGCGGCGGATGCCCGATGGCGGCGAGAGAAGCGCGAGGCCAAACATGCGGGCATGCTGATACCGGGACGGCCTGTGGTACTCGGTTTCGCACATGGTTTCGGCAATGCGCTGCTGACTTTGACCCTCACCACTCTTGCCACATTGCTCATCTTCTTCGCCGGACTCGGGCAGGTGATCATGGGCGTGGTCAAACTTGCATGGGGTAGCGCACCTACCGAGACGCCGGGTGTCATGTATTGGAGCTGGCCGGTCATCCAAGTGGTGTCCGTGCTGGTGCTATGGGCTTGGTCCCGCGTCTTTATGCATCTGATAGAAGTCGCTTCCGTCCGCGGCCTGATTCAGATACCCCCTCGTCGCGAATCCGTTCGAGACATCGTCACCGGTGCTGACCCGGTACTGGCCTCCACCCGTCTGGGCCGAATCCTGTTCTGGCTGGTGGCCTTCACCATGCTGTACATACTGTTGGTGTTCGCCTTCTGGGGTCTGTTTATTTACTGACTACTTCATTGAGTAGAGTCTGCCAGGCGTCGCGGGAAAGGAGATGAGATGTCGCTGTACCGAGACGAAGGTGTGGTGTTGCGCACCTCCAAACTGGGCGAGCTGATCGTATCATCACCATCCTGACGCGTGGGCATGGCAAGATTCGGGCGGTCGCCAAAGGCGTACGTCGCACCAAATCACGCTTTGGTGCCAGGCTCGAGCCGTTCATGCGAGTCGATGTGCTTATCGCTGAAGGCCGCTCGCTTGACGTGGTCTCCCAAGCTGAAGCGGTCGCCGCTTATGGTGCTCCGATCGCGGCGGATTATGCGGCGTATGAGGCCGCCAACGTCATCGTTGAGACTATCGATAAAATCGCCAGCACCGAACATGAGCAGCTGCCGAACCAATATCGGCTGCTCATCGGCGCGTTGAACGCGCTCGCCAAACAATCCCACGCCCCGCAAGCCATAGGCGACTCCTATGTGATGCGCGCCTTGGCCTTGGCCGGTTGGACGCCACGATTGGGCACTTGCGTGGTATGCGGCAAGGCGGAGCCGGCGTACCTGTCCATCGCGTCCGGCGGTGTGATGTGCGAAGCCGACCACACTACCGATGCGCGCCGTATCGCACCGTTCGTGTTAAACCAGTTCGATGCACTGATTCGTGGCGATTGGTCGGTGCTTGATGCCGCGCCTGTGGAGCGGGTTGTGCAGGAGTTGGTTGAAGATTGGGGGGAGTATTACCTCGAACGCCCGATTCGTTCGCTGCGCTTGATAGATTCATGAGTATGGCTTTTGAGAACGTTGATTACACGTCGTTGGACATTCCCGCAGCTCCGTTCAGCGACCCCGCTCGTATTCCCGACTTCCCCAAGAACAAGGTACCCCGCCATATCGGTGTGATTATGGACGGTAATGGTCGTTGGGCCAAGCAGCGCGGCATGGTCCGCACCAATGGCCATCAGGCCGCCGAACCGGTGGTGTTCGACACTATCGCCGGTGCCATCGAAGCCGGTGTACGGTATTTGAGCCTGTACACGTTCTCCACTGAAAACTGGAAGCGCTCGCCACAGGAAGTGCGCTTCCTCATGGGTTTCTCGCGTGAAATCATCCACCGTCGTGTGGAACAGATGGACGAGTGGGGTGTGCGCGTGCGCTGGTCCGGCCGTCGCCCCAAGCTGTGGAAGTCGGTGATCGACGAGCTTGAAGCCGCCGAGGAGCGCACCAAGAACAACAAGGTCATCGATGTGGTGTTCTGCATCAACTATGGTGGCCGTGCTGAAATCGCCGACGCCTGCGCCGCCATCGCTCGCGAAGTGCGCGATGGCAAGATTTCCGGCGACCGTGTGACTGAGAAGATGATTGCCGACCATCTGTACAATCCGGACATTCCCGATTGCGACTTGGTGATCCGTACTTCCGGCGAACAGCGCACCTCCAACTTCCTGCCGTGGGAGCCGCCTACGCCGAGCTCGACTTCGTGCCCGAACTCTTCCCGGACTGCGGCCGTGACGTGCTATGGCGCTCCATCGACCATTACATCCACCGCGATCGCCGATTCGGCGGTGTGAAATAGTCCTTGTTAGGCCCCCTCTGACGGGCTGAGCCGTAAAGCAAACGCCCGGTGGACTGTTTGTAGGCGAAGGCGAGACGAGAGTCGAGCCAGAAGAATGCGAGCGGCAGCTTGTCCGTAATTGCGGTCGAGCTGCCCGTGTAGCGGACTGAGGGGAGTTACCGGCACACCTCAGCCATCCTCTCTACAAACTCATCCAAAAAACGTCCCGAATCCACACCAAGTGCCACATGCACATGCGGCATGGAATGATTCACCAGCCAACCGGGTCTCCGGTGGTCCGGCCTCGTACTCCATTGAAATCACCGGTATTGGTCTCCGCGCGCAACGCAAGATCAAAACAATCGACCAGTGAAGAATCAAGTGCAACCGCCGCCGCCAACGGATCATGCAACGGCATGCCGCCAGAGAACAGTGCGGGGTCGGCTTCCAAATTTGCCTTGATGGAAAAGTCCGCGAGATCAGCCAAGAACCGCCCGCGCTTGGTTCCCGTCGCACGCCACCGGTCGGCCGCCGATTGCGGTAGCAAACACTGGTGAGTCACATCAAGTCCCACCATTGTGATGTCTGCGCCGGAATGAAATACACGATTCGCGGCCTCAGGGTCTTGGATGATATTCGTCTCAGCTACCGCATCCCAACAATTACCGGGTTGGGTAAGCGTACCGCCCATCATCACCAGCCTGAGTTTCGACGCAATATCCGGTGCTCGAGTAATAGCCGCATCCACATCCGTCAACGGCCCGGTAGCCAGCACGGTAACGTCTCGGCCAAACTCGCGAACCTGCTCAATCAGATACTCAATCCCATCCGCAGCATCAACGGAGCACCTCCTTTTGCCCCCGCTGGCGAGAGCTGTCGGCATAGCCGACTGGGGATGGTCCACCGACTGAGAGCGGTTCACACGAGAACAAGCACCCAACGCCGGATGAGCATGAATATCCCCCGCCAAATACCCGCCAACAGAAACAACCTCATCGGGCACATCCACAGACATATCATCACCAGGCACACAAGCTCCATCAGCCAGAGCCCCGGACCCTGCCAGCCGAGTATTCCCCAGTCCATCATCCCCATGGAACTGGGCACACCCTGCATCAGGAATAAACGCATCAGCCCAAGAAGGATGCTCAGACCCTAAAAACACTGGAATATCCGCCCGACCAAACAAATCAAGCACCGCGCAAGTATTGGCATAAGCCGTGTTCGCATCCACATTGCCATAACCGGCAATCACGCCACCCAACTCGCACTCATCCGCCGACCCCAACAAATACGCCAACGCCAACGCATCATCAACACCCGTATCCATGCTGGCAATAATGCGGTCAGGACATTGGACCATAGAATCGTCTCCTTGTTAGCGTGATCCGCTATGAATAACCTTATCGGTCGATACGCAATGCGTCCTTTCCTCATGGGAAGGACGCATTTTTGCGTAGATTCAAACTCGGAATATCGGAAATTACTTGCCGATGAATTCGTCGGTGGCAAGGTCCTTGGCCTGCGGGGCCTCATGAATTATCTTGTCATGACTGTCGGTGTATGCGTCTTCTTCAGCCAGGAAGTCGAAGTATTCCTGAGCGCCCTTGAAGTCGTTGGTGCCGAGCACGAAAGAACCGTCCTTGATCTTGGCCGGATCGCCCCAGTACTGGCCGTCGACGATAACCTGCATGCTCTTCTTGACGAATTCGGGCTTGAGGTTGGCGTCAGGGGCTTCGTCCACGAGAATCTGCGCGGCGTCATCCGGGTTGGCGTACGCGTACTCGTAACCCTTTTGAGTGGCCTGAGTGAACTTCTTGACCAGGTCGGGATTGTTCTTGATGGTCTTGTCATTGGTGATGATGCCGATGGTGTCGGCGTTGCCGGGCACGCCATAGTCAGGCTCGGTGAAGCAGTTGAGCTTCGGGCCGTACATGTCGCTTGCACGCCTTCCCACGTGGCGTAGAAGCCTCCGAAATCGGCCTTGCCGGATTCCATGGTCTGGAAGGTGGAGGTGCCGACGGTCACCTTGTCGAATTCGCCCTTGCCACCATCGGTTTGGACCATGCGGCGCACCACGGCATCGGACTCGTTGGAGCCGAAGGTGGCGAAGGTCTTGCCATCCAAATCCTTAGGGGACTTGACGGCGGTGTTGGACGCCAGTGCGCACCAAATGGCGCTCGGCTTCTGCTGCACCTGCAGCACCTGCTTGATGTGAGCGCCCTTCAGCGTGTAGACGCCCACGTTGGTCAGGTTGGACAGGGCGAAGTCGGCCACACCGTTGTTCACGGCCTGTTCGGCACCGGCCTGGGCCACGGCCACGATATCCACGTCAAGGCCGGCGTCCTTGAAGTAGCCCTTGTTCTTGGCCACGTACACGCCGATGTGGTTGGTATCGGGTGCCCAGGAAAGCATGAAAGTGACCTTCTTGAGGTCGGAGGTGTTGGAGTTGGAGGAGTCGGCGGTGTTGGTCTGGCCACATGCGGCGAAACCGAAAGTCATGGCAAGGGCGCCCACGAGGGCAGCGGCCTTGGATACAAGGCTTTTCTTCATAATGATGGTTCCCTAATTCGTTGTCTCTCTATCGTTCTCTGGGATTGCTTCGAACGGAAGTCGGCAGAAAACGATATGGAGGGCCTTGATTTCCGTTCGACCAGCGCCCCCGACATTCCCTATGAAAGCTCGGGAAAGCCGGTTTGCCACACGCTGGTAAAGCTGTTCCATTATAGAGACAGGTTGGAGACCTCATGAGAAGCCGCGCGTTCAGTCGGTCCTGGCTGCCGGCTCGTGCCTTTGACGGTAAAAAAGAACTACTGGTCCGCGTCGGGGTCTTCGTCGTCGCCGGCCGGGCCGAGCAGGATGCGCTCGCTGGCGTTTACCGCCAGCATCAGTACGCATGTCATCAGGATAATGACGATGGTGGCGGAGAAGATCAGCGGCGTGCGGAATGAATTGTAGCAGCCTGCAGCCAGATGCCAAGGCCCTTGCGTGCGCCAAGGTATTCAGCGGTGGATGCCGTGGCGAAGATGTATGCGGCAGATACTCGGATACCGCCATAGATCTGACGTGCGGCAACGCGCAGCTTCACGTGCCAGAGCGTCCAGACCGGGGTCGCGCCGCAGGTCAATGCGACGTCGGAATAGAACTGGGGCACTGCTTCTAGTCCGCGCACAGTCTGCACGGCGATGGGGAAGAGGCCGAATACCGCCACGATTACGATTTTGCCGGAAATCTCAAAACCGAACCAAATCAGGAACAACGGGGCGATGGAAATCAGCGGCATGGTTTGTGCGGCGGCAAGCAGCGGATAGAACGCCGCGTTGAACGTGTGCGAGCAGTACAGTGCAATGCCGATCATAATGCCGAAGAACACGGCAAACAGGAAGCCGACCACGCCTCATAGCCGGTGATTGCCGCGGCCGGGCCGAGCGTGTTCCATGTTTCGATGGTGGCGGCGAAAATCTCGCTTGGCGCGGAGATCATCGTGGGGGAGACATGTCCTAGATCCACCCACGTTTCCCAGACTGCCAGCAATACGATGACGGCGATGACGGTGGGCATGCGGCGCTTGAGGCGCTTGGCGATGGACATGGGATGTCACCTTGCTTTCCGCGCCAGTCCGGTTTGCTGGTGGCGCTTGCGGCCGGGGCGTGGAACAGTAAGGTGAGGAGCCTGCGCGCCTGCCGGTCGTGTGATGGATCGTGTTATATGCCGTCCATCAGTATAGGCGAAGGCGAACGACAGGGCGCACAAAAAAACCTCCCTCGTCAGAGGGAGGTGAGAGAGCTACTCCAGTCCGATGGACTTCATGTGGTGGAGCTTCAGGGAATCCACCTTGAGACTACCGGACTCGGCGACGAGCTTGATGGCGCGCGGGCCTTCGGAGGCGTAGGAGTAGGAGCTCAGCACTTGGTGGCCACCGTTGACGTAGACCTCCACGGAGCCGCGATCCACGAACACGCGCAGGTCCAGCTTGCCGGAGGCCAGTTCGGCGTCGGTCAGTGGGGCGGCGCGGTAGCCGCGATCGCCGTTGGCCATGGCCTGACGATCCACCACCACGCGGCCGATCTGGCCGTCATAAGCCACGTAGGTGTAGGCACCGTCCTCAGTGGCGTGAATCTTCAGACCCGCACGCTCGGCAGTGGAGGCAGCCAAGTCGATGGTCATTTCGATTTCCACGGCCTCGGCGTCGTCGGCGATGATCTGCTCGCCATCCATGTCGAGTGTGATCGAACCATGGTCGAGGGTATCCTCGCGCAGGCCTTCCATTTCGGCGACCGGCGCGGTGACCACGTCGCCGTCATCGCCAAGGGTGATCTCGCGCGGCAGGGTGAGCTGGCCACACCAGCCGTCATCCTCCATGGGAATCGGCTGCACGAACGGGCTCATCCAGCCATAGACGATCTGACGGCCGTCCACATTGAAGGACTGCGGGGCGTAGTAGTTGTGGCCGCAATCCCACAGGCGGAACTCGGTTTCCGGCTTGAATTCGCCGCCCGGCTCCCACGTGCCGATCATGTAGCCGGCGTTGCTGACGTTGCGGTTCATGAAGCCGCTGGGCTTGGACCCCATGGCGGAGAAGCCAATGACCCACTTCTCGTTGCCGTCCTTGTCTTTGATGGGGAAGAAGTCGGGGCATTCGAGCATGAACACATCCGGATCCGGGTGCTGGAAGAGCACGCGCTCGTATTCCCAGCGGACCATGTCCTTGGAGGAGAACAGCCACATCTGGCCGCGCTTGTCCGCAGAGGAGACACCGAAGGTCATGTACCAGATGTCGCCGGTCTTCCAGACCTTCGGGTCGCGGTAGTGGTGGTCGACCTTGTCGGTCGGGCAGTCGATGATCATGCCCTGCTTGGTGGCGGAGGTGAGCTCGTCATTGTCCGGCAGCGCGGTCATCTGCACTTGCCAGTCGCCGCCGGTGTTGTCGTGGCCGTTGGCCCAACGGTGGCCGGTGTAGTAGAAGCGAAGGTCTCCGTTGTCGTCGATGACGGCAGAACCGGAGAACACGCCGTCCTTCTCCTGCTCTAGAGACGGTGCGAACATGATGGGCTCGCGCTTCCAGTTGAGCATATCGGTGGAGGAGACGTGGCCCCAGTGCATCGGACCCCACTGGGTGCCGTAGGGGTGCAGCTGGTAGAACACGTGCCAGCGGCCCTTGTAGAAGCACAGGCCGTTCGGGTCGTTGATCCAGCCACCGTTGGAGGCGATGTGATACTTCGGGTACCAGCGGTTGTTGCGATTGGCGGCCATCTCAGCCACGCCGGCTTCGGCTTTTGCCAGTTCAGCAGCGTGGTCGTGGATGGGGGTGAGAACAGGGGTTTCAGGAGTGAAGTCAGTCATGGCTGTCCTTTCAGGCCTTGGCGGCTTCCATCTGGCGAAGCTGCTTGTCGGTGTAGAACGGGTCGCCGCCGACTTCCTGATCATCATGCTTGATGACGAAGAAGCCGTAAATCAGTGCGCACAGCACGATGGCAGAGATGACCCAGAAGGTCACGCGGGATCCATGTCGTTGTTCGGCAGAATCTGAGCCATCTTGTCGTGGAAGGCACCCAGAGGGGTCGAGAAGATGACCTGACCCACTTGGGAAGCGATCTGGAAGCCCACCATGTACAGCGTGGCAGAGAGCTTGGTGTCGAAGTGCAGAGTGAAGTAGCGGAATGCCGGCAGGCAGAACAGCGGCACTTCGATGGAGTGGAACAGCTTGACGATGGAGATGGTGACCGGGTCGTGGAACACGCCGCACAAGCCGATGCGCAGGAACATCACGGTAGCGCCGAGCAGCAGAGCGTTGCGCACGCCGATCTTCTTCATGATGATCGGGACCACGCCCATCATTGCGGACTCAAGGAAGACCTGGAAACCGTTCAGGGTGCCGTAGGTGGCGTTGCCGATTTCTTCAGTGGGGAAGAGGTTGGCGTAGTAGGTCGGGAACATCTGCTGATCGAACACAGTGTAGAAGGTGTTGGTCAGCAGCATGAAGACGATGAGCACCCACAGGGTCGGCATCTTGAGAACGGCGACCATTTCCTTGAGGGACGGGTTGGTGGGGGCTGCGTTCGGGTCGGTTTCCTTCTTGAGCTCTTCCTTCTGCTCGGCCGGGACCCAGAAGGCGTACACGAGGAGCATGCCAAGGCCGAATGCGGAGCCGACCCAGAAGTTGATCAGCGGGTTGATGTTGAACAGGAAGCCGGCGCACAGCGCCACGATGGCGTAACCGAAGGAGCCCCAAGCACGGGACTGGCCATATTCGAAACCGAATTTACGGGAGTAGCGTTCGGTGACGGCCTCGAACAGGGAGCAGCCGGACATGAAGCCGGCAGACAGAACGATGGAGCCGATGAGTGCGCCGATCCAGCGGGTGGTGCCACCGGCGAGGATCATCGGGGCGTAAACGAATTGGACGAATGGGCCAACGCAGGCGGCGATTACCGAGACTACGATGACGAGCTTGCGCTTGATGCCGAGCTGATCCTGAATCACGCCGTACACAAACATGATGACCAGGGTGGCCAGCGAGTTGATGGAGTAGATGGTGCCAACTTCAGCATTGGTCAATCCAACGCCTGAGATGAGCCAGCGCTGGAAGAAGGACCACCAGATGCCCCAGGAGCAGAAGAACATGAAGATGCCGAAAGAGCTCTGCAGATAGGAAGGATTCTTCCATGCAGACTTGGTTGCACTTGCCATAATCATCCTTTGATTACTACTTGGTTGGTTATTGGTTATGTAACGCTTCTGCTCGGGCGGCCGTGCCTTTGTAGAAGTTGTTATGTAGTAATTATTATGCGACGTCAATCGATTTACGTCAATCGATTGACGTAAATCGGCGTGTCGTACCTGTTCGACACGCAAAAAGGCCTCCGTGCTGGACGGAGGCCTTGAGAAATCGTGTGGGACTCGGCTACTTCACCGAGGTCTTTTCGATCAGCGTGCAGTGGATCTTCGCCGGAATCGGCGCGTCAATCGGCGGCAGGGGAGCGGTGGTCGCTGGCCGTGAGACGTCGTCCATCGAGCGTCCTTCGATAATCGACACCAGCTTGGCCACGGCCCAGTAGCCCATCTCGAAATGCGGCAGTTCCACAGTGGTGAGCGTCGGTTCCAGCGTTTCGGCGAACACGCGATGGTTGTCCACGCCGACCACGGAGATGTCCTTGCCGACCGTGAGTCCTCGGCGTGCGGCGCATTCGTACACATACCAGGCGCGGGCATCGTTGAAGCAGAAGAATCCGTCCGGATGCTCGGCGTCGAACAAATCGCTGACTGCGGTCAGTGCCGGCCCGTTGTTGAGCACATTGACGACCAGATGATCGTCATAGTCGAGGCCTGCGTCCCTGAGCGCCGCCTGATAGCCTTCCAAACGATCGTCCTGCGCAATCATCGGCTCCAAGCAACCCACATAGGCGATACGTGCGCATCCGGCCTTAACCAATCTGGTGGTGGCGTCGTAGCGATTTGGAACTCGTCCGGTTCCACGCTCGGGACTTTGCCAAGCGAGTCGGTGGCATTCACCAACACCAGTGGCGTCTGGGCCAGCGAAGAAGGCACATGGGTGATGCGATTCGACATCTTGGCGTACAGAAAGCCGTCGGTGCCGTATCGCTTGAGTGCGGCGATTTCCTCGCTCTCGCTGTTCTCGCCGTCGGTGCTCACGGTGATGAGCATATAGCCGAACTGGCTTGCGGCGGTCTGCGCGCCCAGAATCATACCGCCGGCGTACGGGGTGGTGGCTACCTCCTCGCTGATGAAACCGAGGATGTGCGTCTTGCCTGTACGCAGCGAACTGGCCAGCGGATTCGACCGGTAGCCGAGCTTGGTGGCGATGGCGCGCACATTGTCCGCAATTTTGGACTTTACGCGCCCCTCGTCGCGTCCGTTGAGCACCAGCGACACCGTAGAGACGGAAACCCCCGCCTTGTTCGCGATTTCCTTCATCGTAACCATGCGTCAAACGATACACCCTAATTGACGGACTGTCAGGAAAGTATCAGTTTTCTCCATCGACTCCGCCGAGGTTGCGCACCGCACCGATGAATAATGGTATGCCGTCCGGGGTGACGTACGAATACAGAAATGGGCGATCCACCGTGAACTCGACGTTGTCCACCGGCGCGCTAACGGCGTCCACGCCGACCTTGGTGAAGGACATGGCCTTGGCGCCGGCTTCGTTCACCTCGATGCGCGTGCCTTGCAGAATCGAGCCGATATACAGGTTCTCGCCGTGCGAACCGGTGTCGATCATCTTGGTGAAGTCGGCGTCGCCTGCACTGAACGCATCGGTCACCCCCAGTTTTTCGAATGCCTTGATGGTGCTTCCGAGTCGAACATGCTGTCGATGGTGAATCGCGGTAGCGTGACGTTCACCATGACCGAGTTGACGGAGACGCCCCAGCCGGGCATACTGTCCGCGGCGCAACCCATTGCGCCCTCGCCAAGGGATGCCGTCGAGCATGTACCGAACGCCCAACTGAGCTTCTCGGCATCGCCGGCCAACTCGTCGAAATGCCCTTCGGCCGGCAGCACGATGGCCAGATTGCCGCCGTTGTCGAACGGAATCTCCACCCGCTGCCAAGTGTTGTACTCATCATGTCCGTAAGCCATTTGGCTGAAGGTCTGGTGCATCATCGGCACCTGAGCATCTCCGGCTTCGCCGTGGAAGGTGCCGTTGCCGGTGGACTGCTCTTCGAACGGATCCTTCCAGCGGCCATCCGCATAGACGGTGTTGATGATGGACAGGACTTCACGGTCACGCAGCGTGATCTTCGGCTTGAGCGAACCATTCGTATGCTTGGCAATCCAATCGGACATCTTGGCGGCGGCCTGATCGTCGAACGGTAGCGTGGTGACTTCGGCCTCGAATATCTTCTTGACGGTGGATTGGTAATCGCTGGCAAGGGAGTAGTCGTTATCGGTCCACAGCGAGTTCGCGGCGCTCATCTCGGATTTCGCCCCCGAATATTGCCCGTTGATCGAACTCAGCAGCGATTGGTAGTCGCTGTCGGCCAGCGAACCGGAGCCAGCAGCTCATTCAGTTGCGAGCGGGTCGTGCCATTGGCGCCTTGCGCGGCGATGGCCAACGCCATCCACATCGAAGCAGGGGAGTAGTTCACATTGCCGGTGCCTCGGTCGCCGGCTTCCATCGCCAGGAATTCCGGTGCGGTGCGGTAGGCGAAGGCTGCGGTGCTGTTGACTACCGGCTGCGTGGCGGGCGTGGCCTTCGGCTTGAACATATTGCGAACCAATGCGCTGCCATCGCCGGCCGTCCACCATACGCCGCCGGCGACGGCAAGGACAAGCACTACCGTCACGATGGCGGCGATACAAGCGTTACGACGTTTATGTTGTTCGCGCAACCGGCACTGTTCCATCAGTGTCTCGCTCATGGTCGGCCCCTTTGCTTGGATCGGCTCGTGCATCATTGCACGAAATCGCTGTTTTCATTATATTGCGGCTTTCCCTTGAGCCAGGAACGGTATGGGAACCCCGGCCGTAAGCGAAGATTGGTCCAGCCGAATGCCAGTGGTCCGATGATTGCGCTCGCCAACGGGAAAGACAGACTGCCGGATCGTGTCGAACCGAGTATCAAGTTGGTGATTCCCAACACCAATGGCCAGTGCAGAACCATACCGGGGAACCATACGAACAGGTTTTTGGCAGCCCTGTCAAGAACCTCGTCGGGCATGAGATACATTGATGAGCTCCACTGCAGTAGCAGCAACACCGCTATCAGTACAACCATGCCAATCCAATGCGCGCGGTTCCATGTGAACAGTCGTTGCATCCCGCGCTCGGCGGCGGCATTGCGCATATCGCTCCTGTTGAGCTTGCTGAGTGCTTGTGCACGGTTCATTGCCGTCCTCCTTTACCGCCTTGTCAAGGATTGATGATGATTCCATCGTAAATCACGCAGGAAATGTGGAATGATAGTTGTCATAGTGACCATGACGTGTCAGGACGGAGTAGTTCGGCGTCGGGCACACTGAAGGGGTGAATGTAATGGAAGAAGCGCGCAACCGCAACATACGCATCGGCATTGTGGACAATGACCCATATGCGCTGAAAGTGTTCGGCGCGCTAATCGAACGTATGTCCAGCGATTTTGCCGTGATATAGACCTGCGATTTGGGTGCTGTGGCCATCAGCCGATGCCTGAGCCCCACCAAGCGGCCTGACGTGCTGGTTACGGATATGTCTATGGGCGCATTGGATCGCACGCATCAAGTCATTGATGTGATTGAAGGCAGGGAGAAGCGGCGCACAGTGCAGTGACTCCGCATGATTCGACCGTTGATGCCGCTCCTGGCATTGCATGTGACATCACAGACGCTGATTGTCCGCTGGAGACGCAGACCTATCCACCGGCACCGGCCTCAACCGTTACCAACAATTACTAGAACAACAAAACGGCGCCCTGCATATCACCACGCAAGACGCCGAATGGACATTATCAGCAGTTATTCCACTGTGAGGAAACCGATCACCCAACCGACTTCTGCGCAGTCTCCGCGCCAAAGAAGCCGACAATCAGCATCGATGCAATAGCAATCGCGCTGATGGCCACAAAGATGGACGTGGCACCAAGCGAGGTAAGCATCCAGCCCACCACCATCGGCATCAACACATTGAGCAGCTTGGCCACGGCGTTCGCGAAGCCGACGCAACGGAAGCGAACCTTGGTGGCGAACAGTTCCGGAGCGTACACAGCCACCACGGAAGCCATAAGCACGTACAGGCACATCATGAGCAGGAAGCCAACGATAATTGCGCTCACGGTAGAGGTCTGGAAGGCATACATCAAACCGAACACGCCAGTGAACAGGAAGGCCGGCACAATCGTGCGCTTGCGGCCGATACGGTCGATAAGCAGAGAGCCAATCAGGCAGCCGACCGGGGCACCGAGCATCATCACCGTGGAGGTGAGCAGCGAGCTGGACAGGTTAATACCACGCTTGACCAGAATCGTCGGAACCCAAGAAGTGAAGGCGTAGGAGCACACGTTCGTGGCGGCCACAGCAACCACAGCCACAAGCAGGCAGATGCCGAGCGAACGGCCTCCGGCGTTGCGGGTGTCGCTGGTGTCGGCCTTGGCGGCTGCGTCGATCGGTTCGGAACCGTTGGCCTCAAGCTGCTTGACGATGGCGTCGGCTCATCGTAACGGCCGCGCACGGCGAGCCAACGCGGGGATTCGGGGATGTCGCGGCGCAGCACCAGATGATGGCGGCCACCAGGCCGATGGCCACGAACAGCGGACGCCAGGACCAGCGGGGATGATCCATGCACACAGCAGCATAGCGATTGGCACACCGCAGTTGGCCACGAGCGAGACAATCGCGCACCAGTGGCCACGGCGGTTCATCGGTGCGAACTCGTTGACCATGGCGAAGCGGTGACGATTTCAGCGCCGAGGCCCAGGCCGGCACCCAGACGGCACAGGGACAGCACAGCCATGTTCGGGGCGAATGCGCCGAGGAAGGTGAAGCCGCCAAACAGCAGCAGGTTGATTTGGTAAGCCACGCGGCGGCCCTTCAGGTCACCGACGAAGCCGGCCAGCAGCGAACCGACCAGCAGACCCAGGAAGCCCGCGGACATAAAGGTGGAATTTTGCGCAACGGTGGACCAGCGGGTAGCCAACGTGCTGGAGGCGACGGCGCTGCCAATATATACGTCGATGCTGTCCATCAGCATGCCAGCGGCGACCAGCGTCACGATGCGATGGAACATCGGGGTTTCATGTGCGCGATCCATGCGCGAGATAATATCCTGAACCTTGGCTTGATCCGTCACGGTGGTACGTGCTTGTGCGTTTTCCATAGCCGCGGGATTGCCGGAAATCTGCTGTTCAGCAGCAGTCATATTTGAGCCCTCTTCTTGCAAACCTGCCCGCGTGCAACTGCTCAATGGTGTTGCGGCGAGCGAACTCTTGATTGGACTGTGTGTTCCGTTCGCCCTCCCATTGTGTGGGATGAACGACGTTTGCGATCCAAGTCTTGAATTCTACGTAGCGAGCCAATCGTTGTGAGATAGCTCACTACATGGGGCTTAACTATAGGTTCGATTTTGTGGCACGCCGCGTTGCGGTCACATCGTGAACGATAACAGAGGTTGTGACGCTCCTATATATGCCCCACTTACGCTCTTACCCCGTCGAAAGAAGGCAGAACCGTGATTCCCATGGGGCGGTAAAACACTCATGGGGCGGTATTTGGCCCATGAGGCGGTTAGCGGATTATGCCTTTCCGCAGAATAGAGCCGTTTTCGACTACCGCCCATGAGGGTTTTACCACCCCATGGGTGAGCTACCGCCCCATGAAACGTGTAATAACAAAGCATGCCCTTGCTGGTGGAAGCGATGCTTTGCTACTTCGCCTGCTTGTCGGCGAGGATCTCATCCACCAGCTTGGGCTTTTCGGTCAGCTGGCCGGTGAAGCCGGGGCGGATATCCATGTGCAGCACCAGAGAAGTGCGGTAGCCCTGCTCGGCGAGCTTCTTGGCGGCCTCACCGGCCACCTTGAGCACGTCGTCCAGATCGCCTTCCACGTTGGTGAACAGGGCGTTGGTTTCCTGCGGCAGGCCGGATTCGCGAATCACTTCGACGGCCTGAGCCACGTATGGCGAAACCTCGGAGCCACGCCATTGGCCGACACCTGAATGGCGGCCACGGTATTGAGGTACGGTTTGCCGGTTTCCGGGTCGATCGGCACTTCCTGAGTAACGGCATTACGGTCAATAATCATAATTCTCCTTTTATTACTTGGCTCCCCTCAGAGAGGAGAGCCAGTAGGACTCAGCGATACTTCCAGAAATGATCCATCGGGCCGGAGCCGTGGCCAAGATTCAGCTGGGCCTTCAGTGCACCGGTCAGATACTTCTTCGCATGCTTGATGGCCTTGGGCAATGTGTCGCCAAGCGCCAGATACGAGGCGATGGCGGAGCTCAGCGTGCATCCGGTGCCGTGCGTGTTCGGATTATTGATACGCGCGCCATCAAACCAGGTCACGGTTCCATCCGTCTCGGCAAGCACATCGTTGGCATCCTCGGTGCCATGACCACCCTTGACCAGCGCGGCACAGCCATAACGCTCCACGAGGCGGTGGGCGGCGGCCTCCATATCCTCCTGATCGCGAATCAGCGTATCGGTCAGCACTTCGGCCTCGGGAATGTTCGGAGTCACGACCGTGGCCATCGGGAACAGCTTGCCGGTCAAGGCCGCAATGGCATCGTCACTGATGAGATTGGCACCGGAAGTGGCCACCATAACCGGGTCGAGCACGATGTTCGTGGCGTGATGGAAGGTGAGTCGTTCAGCGATGACGTCGATGATGTCAGTGGCAGACACCATGCCGATTTTCACCGCGACCGGCGGAATATCCTCAAACACCATGTTGATCTGGTCGGCGAGAATGTCCGGTTTGGTGTCCTGAATGGAACGCACGCCGGTGGTGTTCTGTGCGGTGAGCGCGGTGATGGCGCTCATGCCGAACACGCCGCAGGCCAGCATGGTCTTCAGATCGGCCTGCATGCCGGCACCGCCGGACGAGTCGGAGCCGGAGATCGCGAGAACAGCGGGAAGTGTAGATGTTGCAATTTGTGCCATAGTGTTCATTCTAAGTGGGGCCCATGATGTTTTTCGGAGCGGTTTTCCTTGATGTTTTGCCGCTCCTGTGGTGAGACGGGGAAGGTTTGCTGATTGCGATTGATTCATGAAATGTTCGGGAGGAGGCATGGCTGATAACGATGTACTGCGCCGTGACGGCGTCTTGGTGCGCATCACCGGAACGCACCGCATATTTTGGCGTAATGCCTAACGGACACACCACACAGCTCACATTTCCGCGTCAGGAAGTGTTCGATGTGGGCGACGTGTTGCTCGTCGGTACGGATTTCTATCGCAAAGTGCCGCATGATGTGTGGCCGTTGAAGCCCCGTGTGGGCATCGTGCGCCGTGCGCTCAACGAAGGCGTGGTCCTGGAGACTTCCGACGGCCTCGGTCCAGATGGCGCACACTTCGGCACCGCCTTCGAGCGAGTCGAGCGTCGTCCCGAATTAAGACACCACCGGGCATAATAATTGGCTCCCTCAGAGAGGGGAGCCAGAGAGGTTTACTCCTGGGCGGTGGAGTAGAGCTTGCCGCCCTGGGCGGTGTACTTTTCGCTCATCGCATCCATGCCGGCGAGGATTTCTTCGGGGCTGAGCACGTTGGCGGACACCACGCCGTTATCGACATTGGCCTTGGCCGTAGCCAGTGCTCGGAGTCGATGCCTGCAGCAGCCTCCTTCACGATTTGCTGCTGAGCGGCCTCGCCACCGAATGCCTTGCGGATGTTCTGGGAGATGGCCATCGAGCAGAACTTCGGGCCGCACATCGAGCAGAAGTGCGCCATCTTGGCCGGCTCGGCGGGCAGGGTATCGTCGTGGAAGGCGATGGCGGTGTCCGGATCGTAGGACAGATTGAACTGGTCGAGCAACGGAACTCGAAGCGAGCTTGGAAATCGCATTGTCGCGATCCATCGCGTGCGGGTGGTGCTTGGCGATGTCTGCGGCGTGGCAGGCGATCTTGTAGGCAATCACGCCCTGCTTCACATCATCCTTGTTCGGCAGGCCGAGGTGTTCCTTCGGGGTCACGTAGCACAGCATAGCGGTGCCGTAACGACCGATCTCGGTGGCGCCGATAGCGGAGGTGATGTGATCGTAACCCGGAGCGGTATCGGTGGTCAGCGGTCCGAGGGTGTAGAACGGGGCGTTGTGGCACACGGCCTTCTCCAGCTCGATGTTCATGCGTACGGTGTCGAACGGCACGTGGCCCGGGCCCTCGATCATCACCTGCACGTCCTTGGCCCAGGCGCGCTCGGTCAGCTCGCCCAGAGTCATGAGCTCGGAAAGCTGCGCGGCGTCGTTCGCGTCGGCTAGGGAGCCGGGGCGAAGGCCATCGCCCAGAGAGAACGCCACGTCGTACTTGGCGAAGATGTCGCACAGCTCGTCGAAGTGCGTGTACAGGAAGCTCTCCTGGTGGTGGCGCAGGCACCAGTCGGCCATGATGGAGCCACCGCGGGAGACGATGCCGGTCACGCGGTTGGCGGTCAGCGGCACGTAACGCAGCAGCACGCCGGCGTGGATGGTCATGTAATCCACACCTTGCTCGCACTGTTCGATTACGGTGTCGCGGAACAGTTCCCAGCTCAGCTTGGAGGCATCATCCTCGACCTTTTCGAGGGCCTGGTACATCGGCACGGTGCCGATCGGCACGGGGGAGTTGCGAAGAATCCACTCACGGGTGGTGTGGATGTCGTTACCGGTGGACAGGTCCATCACGGTATCGGCGCCCCACTTGGTGGCCCACGTCAGCTTCTCCACTTCCTCATCGATGGAGGAGGTGACGGCCGAGTTGCCCATGTTGGCGTTGAGCTTGGTCAGGAAGGCGGATCCGATAATCATCGGCTCGGCCTCGGGGTGGTTGATGTTGCAGGGCATCACCGCGCGGCCGGCGGCCAGCTCGGAGCGCACGAGCTCCACATCGCAGTTCTCGCGGGTGGCCACGTACTGCATCTCCGGGGTGATGATGCCGTGGCGGGCGTACCACATCTGGGTGATCGGGTGGTCCTTGGCACGCATCGGCTCATGCTTGCGTCCACGCCATTCCTTGGTGGCGCGGCCGCGCTTGATGGCGCGCTTGCCATCGTCCTCAAGGTTGCGGCGGCGGCCCTCGTAGTCTTCGATGTCGCCGCGGTCGCGGATCCAGTCGAGACGCAGGGGCTTCAAGCCTTCCTTCGGGTCGCACTTGGGGCCTCGGTGTTGTAGTCGTGGAACGGCGGGTTCGGGCCCACGCCGGGCGTGTCGCTCAGCTTGATTTCGGTGTACGGCACTTCCAGGTCGTAGGAACCATACTGATAGGTGAACGGTACGGACTTGGTCTTGCGGATGTGCGCCTTGTCGCGCTGCTTGGAACCACGGGCGGCGATGTCCACGCGCTGCTGCTTGGCAAGCTTCTGGGCATCCTTGGCGTCCTTGGCGTTGGTGAACTTCTTCTCAGTGGCCTCGGAACCGGGCTTCGCGGCCCCTTCCTGAGCAGCCTGAGTGTCAGTAGCGGGGGTGTGGGTTACGACGCGCGGAGCGTAGCCGTGCTTCTTGTCGCCGCGGACGGCCTTCCAGCCTTCGACCATGGTGCGCGCGGCCTCTTCCGGGTTCTCGCACCCGCGATGGCGGAGACCACGAACCAGCCAGCAGCCTTGGTGCCGGCGAGCATGGCCATATCGCTGCGGTCACGCCGCCGCCCACGACCACCGGGAATTCGCTGGCAACGCAGATGGTGTTGATCTGGGCGGCGTCCAGCGTCTTGCCGGAGCCGTCGTTGCCGCCCACGGAAGCCTCGGGCTTGGTGGTGGAGACGTGCAGAGGACCGGCGCCAATGTAGTCGATGCAGCCGTCGGGCAGCTCGTTGATGAGCCGAACGAGGCTTTCGGTCTCAGCCGACAGACCCACGATGGCCTCGTCGCCGAGCAGGCGCGGGCTTCGCGCGGCTCCATGTCGGTCTGGCCGATGTGCACACCGTCCACCTTGATGCCCTTGCGGCGGGCCTGCCACACCACGTCGGCACGGTCGTCGATCACAAAGGCCACGGAATCGGACTTCTCATTGTCCTCGATGATCTGCGCGATGTCGCGAGCCATGTCGGTCAGCTCAGAGGCATCGGCCTCCTTGGCGCGCAGTTGGATGAAGGTTGCGCCGCCGTGCAGAGCCTGATCCACCACGTCGGTCAGCGGACGGCCTTTGCAGTCCTCCGGCCCCACCACGAAGTACGCGGACAGGTCGAAGCTGTCGCGCATGGAGGCGTATGGGTATTCATTACTCATTATTATTCCTGCTTTTGTTGTTTCTTGTGGAAGTCTTATTGGAAAAAACTGTTATGAGCTCCCTCATCAGAGGGAACTGAAACTACTGCACCAAAATCTCGGATTTCGCCACCTGTTCGGCGGTCACATTCCACAGCGCGTCAAGGAACGCAACTTGGAACGAGCCCGGTCCGTGCGAAGTTGTATCGGCCACCTCTCCCGCGCGGTTGTACAGCAGAGACGCGGACAGGGCGGCGGTCAACGGATCGGAGACCGCCAAATACGTGGCAGCCACGCCGCCCAGCGAGCAGCCGGCACCGGTGATCTTGGTCATCATCGCGCTGCCGCCCGGCAGCCGGTACACGGTTTCGCCATCGGTCACCAGATCGGCGATGCCGGACACGGCCACGGCGCAGCGGGTGGAAGCGTCATGGGAGGAATGCTTGGCGTGCTGTTCGGTCAGATACTGTGCCAGCGCCACCGCCGCGCCGGTTGCGGACTCCACGTCGTCGACGGATTCCACTCCGGCGGGGCGGTGCTCGGAAGCGTCCCCCACGGTTTCGGTATTGAGCCCCCACATGTTCGCCAGCGCGATTACCTCGGATGCATTCGCGCGAATCATGGTCGGGGGAGCGGCCTTGAAGGCCTGAAGAATGGCGGTACGGGTGCGGCCGATGCCGGCGGCCACCGGGTCGAGCACCCACGGCTTGTCCAAGTAGTTGAGTCGCTGGGCGATTTCGGGCAGTGCGTCCTTATAGAACGGCAGCAGCGTGCCCACGTTGATGTAGTTCGCGCCCGCGATTTTCGCGGTTTCGATCACGTCGTCCGGCAGGAAACTCATGGCCGCAGTGCCGCCGGCCGCCAGTTGCGCGTTGGCAACCAAATTGATGGTCACAAAATTGGTGAATGACTGGGCCAACGGAGTCGTCTCGCGTACGCGGCGAACGGCATCGGCGATATTGTCACGGATGGGTGAATCGGCTGGAACCGGAGTCCCGGCGGTATAACCGCTGGACACGCCGGTAAACGATGATGCACTATTGCTCATTTACTGCTCCCTACGATGGTCTTAACCAACAGGTTCTAAGGGTCAGGCTCAGGCCTTTCTCAACTCGCGAACCACATGCGAGTTCCCCTGCATTACAGTGCCGACGCTATGCGCCAACATGGACATTATCGTGACGGATTTGTTCGATACGTGTCGTCAGGTCTGGCGCGTCCCCGTCCATTCGTGATACATAGACGCCTCCGCCGAGCAACATCTCCCATGTGACGCTGACGCGATGTCAGTGGCACAAATTCGGGAAGGGTAAAACAACAGGAACAATATGGAGGTGTTGCGATATAGGAATCGCTGCGAACGGTCGCTCGTGAGACGCGGAACATATACCGGACAATGCCGCCTGACCTGTCACCATATACGGCTATCCTGAAGCGGTTGTTATTAGACCCCAAACCGTTCAAACCAGAAGGTGCATTGTGCTCAGTCCAAACTCGATGAAGTCGTATCCCTTGCGAAGCGTCGCGGCTTCGTGTTCCCCGCCGGCGAAATTTACGGCGGCACCCGTTCCGCTTGGGATTACGGCCCTCTCGGCGTCGCTCTCAAGGACAATATCAAGCGTGAATGGTGGCGCTCCATGGTCGTCACCCGTCCTGATGTCGTCGGTGTCGACACTTCCATCATTCTGCCGCCCGAAGTGTGGGTGGCGTCCGGCCACGTGAGCGTGTTCAACGATCCGCTCGTCGAGTGTCTCAACTGCCACAAGCGCAACCGCGCCGACAAGCTCGAGGAATCCTACGCCGAGAAGCACGGCGACAAGATGCCGGAAAACGGCATGAAGGACATCGTCTGCCCGAACTGCGGCACCCGTGCCAGTGGACCGAACCGCGCGACTTCAACATGATGCTGCGCACCCACCTCGGCCCGGTCGAGGACGAGAACAGCCTGCACTACCTGCGTCCGGAGACTGCACAGGGCATCTTCGTGGACTTCAAGAACGTGATGACCTCTTCCCGTTCCAGGCCGCCGTTCGGCATCGCCAACATGGGTAAGTCCTTCCGTAACGAGATCACCCCGGGTAACTTCATCTTCCGCACCCGTGAGTTCGAGCAGATGGAGATGGAGTTCTTCGTCACGCCCGGCACCGATGAGGAATGGCACCAGTACTGGATCGACGCCCGCACCCGCTGGTACATCGACCTCGGCGTCAAGCCGGAGAACCTGCGCCACTACGAGCACCCGAAGGAGAAGCTCTCCCACTACTCCAAGCGCACCGTGGACATCGAATACAAGTTCGGCTTCCAGGGTTCCGACTGGGGCGAGCTCGAAGGCATCGCCAACCGTACCGATTACGATTTGAGCGCGCACTCCAAGCACTCCGGCGAAGACCTGAGCTACTTCAACCAGGCCACCGGCGAGAAGTACGTGCCGTACGTCATCGAACCGGCCGCCGGCCTGACCCGCTCCCTGATGTGCTTCCTCGTGGACGCCTACGATGTGGACGAGGCCCCGAACACCAAGGGCGGCGTTGACAAGCGCACCGTGCTGCGTCTCGACCCGCGTCTGGCCCCGGTCAAGGCCGCCGTGCTGCCGCTGAGCAAGAAGCCTGAACTGCAGACCGTGGCCCAGAACCTGGCCGACGACCTGCGCTTCAACGAGTGGATGATCGACTACGACGAGTCCGGTGCCATCGGTCGTCGTTACCGTCGTCAGGACGAGATCGGCACCCCGCTGTGCATCACCGTGGACTTCGACACCCTCGAGGACCACGCTGTGACCATCCGTGAGCGTGACACCATGGCCCAGGAGCGCGTCGCTCTTGACAAGGTGGCCGATTACGTGGCCGCCCGCATCGGCGAGAAGCGCACCCGCGTGCCCTGAAGCCTGTGGAAATGGGCGGTGAGCCTTGGCCTGAGTCCGGCGTTCAGGAAGCCGGCGGCCTGTACTAAGCCGGAGTCGCACAACTTGGCTCCCCTCTGTGGCTGAGCCGTAAGGAAGACATCCCAGTGGGCTGTTTGTAGGCGAAGTGGCGGCGATAGACGGCCGGGCTCCTCTCTCAGGGGAGCCCTACTTATTTTCTTAGGAATCACATGGCACAATCCGAATCCGAAACAGTGCTCACCGAGCATCACGAGACCGACAACCTCGACCCACGTACGGACGCGCCGGCGCGCCCCCGGGACCCCGGTGCATATCGCCCCGGTCCAACTCGGCAACATCACCGTGCCGACCCCGGTGGTGCTCTCGCCGATGGCGGGAGTGACCAACTGGCCCTTCCGCGTGATTTGCGAGGAATATGGTCCCGATGGACTCTACGTGGCCGAGATGATCACCGCTCGAGCCTCGTGGCGCATAACCCGAAAGCACTGCGCCTCTGTCATTTCGCCAAAAGCGAAAAAATCCGTTCAATGCAGTTGTACGGCGTGAACCCCTCCATCACCGAACAGGCGGCGAAAATCGTGGTCGACGGCAACATGGCCGACCATGTGGATCTGAACTTCGGTTGCCCGGTGCCCAAGGTCACTCGTCGAGGCGGTGGTTCGGCCTTGCCTTGGAAAACCGACATTTTCACTGAGCTATTACAGCGCGTGGTCGCCGTATGCGAGCCGGCGGGCATCCCCGTCACCGCGAAGATCCGCGTCGGCATCGACCATAACCATGAGACCTTCCTCGAAGCCGGACACATCGCGCAGGAGGAGGCTGCAAGGCCGTAACCCTGCATGCCCGTACCACCGCCGAATACTATGGCGGTCATTCCGACTGGTCCCGCATCGGCGAGCTCAAGGAACACCTCAACATTCCGGTATTCGGCAATGGCGATATCTGGGGTGCCGAGGATGCGCTCGAAATGGTGCGCGAGACCGGCTGCGACGGTGTGGCCATCGGCGCGGATGCCAGGCCGGCCGTGGCTGTTCGCCAACATCAAAAACGCCTTCGAGGGCAATCCCGAACGGCTCAACCGAATCTGGCGAGGTCTGCCGCGTGATTCACCGTCATGCCGAGCTGCTTACCGAGTTTTATGAGGCGATGAGATGATGGCCGTCCACGATCTGCGCAAGCACATCGCCTGGTATCTGAAAGGATTCCCGGTGGGCGGCTCCACCCGCAAGGCCTTTATGGAA
>ENA-OQDE01000201-OQDE01000201.1-human-gut-metagenome-genome-assembly--contig:-NODE-201-length-38670-cov-9.724152_pt1 | contig 38670 bp, 37 predicted proteins | sample MGYA00242768_ERZ504595 | MGnify/ENA primary metagenome ERZ504595 (study PRJEB26092, sample SAMD00036307) | human gut metagenome | host: Homo sapiens | study: EMG produced TPA metagenomics assembly of... | reverse complement strand
CTGATTTTCCCAGTGTACATATCTAACAAAGTATTAACTCCCAAACTAGGATATGGTCCGTTTTCACGCAAATCGCAGCCTGCATCTCCGCAGCCTCAGGCGTACTCAATGCCATAGTCGCCCATTCACGTTCCATAGCAATAACATCAGCCGCATTAGTCCGATTTTTTTTATAATAAGAATAAGGGTGCACTGTAAAGGTAGAAGAAAAACTTACTTCCGCTTTACCTTCTTTAGCCTTTTTCGTAGTAATCACAATCACGCCATTAGCAGCTCGCGCACCGTAGATAGAAGCAGCAGCAGCATCTTTCAGCACTGTTACGCTTTCAATATCTTCCGGATTTAAATCAGGCATATTTTCAGTTGTCTGCCCTATTCTGTCTAATGTTGTATTTTCTACAGGAAATCCATCAATCACGACCATCGGATTCGCGACAGCATTCATGGTTGTGACACCACGAATCTGTCCATTCACATATCCAGCCACTTGTCCCTCAAGCATAGAAGACAAGTTATCCATACGTTTCAACTCTAACTTTTCAGTAGAAACTTTAGAAAACGCACCCGTAGAACGTTCTTTCGACAAAGTCTGATATCCAGTAACCAACACTTCATCCAACATTTCAGTGTCCGCATCCAACCGAATAAAAAGCTCTTTCTTTCCATCCACAACCGCCACTTCTTTTGATTTCATACCAATATATGAAACCACAAGTGTTTCCCCACTGTTTACCTTCAGATGGAAACGTCCATCCACATCTGTTACGGTACCATTCTGAGTTCCTTTTACCAATACAGTCGCTCCAATCAACGGTTCATCATTAGTATCTGTAACCACTCCCGAAATAGATTTTTTTTCATTCTGCCGTATTTCTGAAACGACAGTACTTTCCTCTGCCAACGCATAAGCTACCGGTCCACACAAACAAATACAAAAAAGAATTCTTGAAAAAAACAGATTTCCCCCTTTGCACCTTCTTGAGTTTACTGATTCTTCACTCATAAAATTAAAAAAATTTATCAATATAAAAGTCAGTTAAGTAATTCATCTAATTTAGCTATTGTTTTGGGATCAGAAGGACGACTCATATCCACCGATATAATTTTTCCTTCCTTATCTAAAAGAATAAAACGGGGAATCCCCTTTATCATGTAGTCATTCATAAATGTATCTCCATTTACAAAATGCAACTGAATACCTTTAAACCAGCCCTCACTCTATTTTCCCATGCTTTTTTGTTATTATCACATGAGATACTAACAAAATAAATATCTTTTCCATGGTATTTTTCTTCTAACTTTTGCAAATGTGGAATTTCACGTTGGCAAGGACCACACCAAGTAGCCCAAATATCTATATATACATACTTTCCCTTAAAATCAGAAAGAGAAACTTTTTTACCAGACAAATCCGTACAGTTAAAATTTGGAGAAAGAGCTCCTACCGACAATTTGCGCCAACGATTGCACAATGTCTCAAAATTCTTCACCAATAGCGGTGATTTTACATACCGATCGAACACAGCACAATAAGCATCAGCAGAATCAAGTCCATATCTCTCTACATAAGCATATACATTCTTATTTATTAAGAACTCTGCAATACTAGGCTCCTTCACTTCCGATTCCACATATCGGACTACCGCATCCAAAGACTTTGATTCCGGGTATTGTTTTCTTGCCACTCTGCTTACCGCCTCAACCAAAAATGAACGGAATTCGTCATATCGCAACAAAGAAGCATCCATAACCATCAACTCCTGTAACTTACTCCAATATTCTAAAGAAGCTTCATAAGTAGAATCCTTAGCTATACGCATATGGAAATAAGGATAAGAAGGCAATGTAGCACAAGTAAAATATTTCAAACGTATTTTCTCCATTTCATTAATTTCCTCTGATAATCCGGCATGATCCAACTCTTGCAGATTTACATTCAAAATACTATCCATTTTCAAAAAGAACGCTTTTTCTCCTAATGCCATATCATCAATTTTTGCTGCTTTCAAACGTCCGTTATTCAAATAGATATTTACTTGTGAACCTGTGCCTGTAATGGCTACACGTTCTCCAAATTTTTTATTTTCAAAAGAAATTTGTATATCTGTATCAGGTGTAAGCAACAAAGTACGACTTATATAATGATAACCTAATGCCACATAAACAGGCTCCGTAACATCGACTACCAATTCTCCCTTTCCTGAAGCATCTATTGAAATAGGAAGTTCTCTCCCGTCAGGAAAATAAAGCATTGCTGAATGATCTTCTATTTTACCACTTATAGACAAAGAAATCTTTGCCGCATAACTATAAAAAGGGAATAACAAACAGACAAAAAGAAAGACTCTCATTTTTTTCTTAAACCACTCCATAAATATTTTTTATATTAAACATTAAAAATGAAGTGCGAAATTAATAAATAATTTGCAAACCGCCTTAATTTATATTACATAAACTAATGTTTAAGTAGCATCTTAACATAAAAAAAGCGATGGAATTCATACAGAGTTCATCCCCGTTCCAATACCCCATATATTCTCCACAAAGAAGTTAAAAGAATTATAGTCACCACCAATACACACCTGCTTAAAGCAAGCGGGCTTATATTGTAATTAGAAAAAAGGAACAGCATAATCCAACAAAGAAGTTAAAAATTAACGGAGAAAATGCCAAACCGTTTGCCCATTCCAAAGACTATCTGTATTTTTGGCAGAAATATTCTGATTAAATGAATGAGAATGTCCTTGCCAAATTGAAAGTACTAGCAGAATCTGCCAAATATGATGTTTCCTGCTCCAGTAGTGGGACTGTGCGCCGTAACCAATCAGGCACATTGGGAAACACCGTAGGCGGCTGGGGAATATGCCACAGCTTCGCCGAGGACGGTCGTTGCATATCCTTGCTGAAAATTATGCTGACCAATTATTGCATATATGACTGTGCCTATTGTATCAATAGAAGAAGCAATGACATTCCCCGTGCCACACTTTCGGTAAGCGACTGGTAGACCTCACCATCGAATTCTACCGGCGCAACTATATAGAAGGGCTTTTCCTCAGCTCCGGCGTTGTACGCAATCCGGATTACACCATGGAAAGGTTGGTACGTGTTGCCAAAGACCTGCGGTTAGTACACAAATTCAACGGATATATTCACCTGAAAAGCATCCCCGGAGCCAGTCGCGAACTAGTTAATGAAGCCGGACTCTACGCTGACCGCCTCAGTGTAAACATAGAAATTCCCAAAGAAGAGAATCTGAAATTACTGGCTCCCGAAAAAGATCACAAAAGTGTGTACCAGCCCATGCGCTATATCCAGCAGGGAGTACTTACCAATAAGGAAGACCGGAAAAAATTCCGCCATGTTCCACGCTTCGTTCCTGCCGGACAAAGCACGCAGATGATTGTCGGTGCCACAACCGAATCAGACAAAGACATCCTTTATCTTTCTTCTTCACTCTACCAACACCCCACCATGAGGCGCGTTTACTACTCAGGATATATATCCGTAAATACATACGACAAACGACTTCCGGCACTGAAACAGCCGCCATTGGTACGGGAGAACCGTTTGTATCAGCCGACTGGCTGTTACGTTTCTATCAATTAAAGTAGAAGAAATAGTAGATGACTCCTATCCCGACCTGGATTTGGAAATCGATCCCAAACTAGGTTGGGCATTACGGCATCCCGAACTATTTCCGATAGATATAAATCAGGCAGATTACGAAATGATTCTCAGAGTACCGGGCATCGGAATCAAATCGGCAAGACAAATCATCGCATCACGCCGCTTCTCCAAACTGGGATTCTATGAACTGAAAAAAATAGGTGTAGTGATGAAAAAAGCGCAATACTTCATAACCTGCAACGAACTCCCCACCCGAACTGTTAATGAACTGACCCCGACAGGAGTACGCAGACTGTTAGTACCCAAACCCAAAAAGAAAGTGGACGAACGCAATTAATACTAAACTTCACTGATAACGAATGATTCTGTTTATCTATGACCATACGTTTGAAGGCTTGCTGACTTGCATTTTCGATGCCTACTTCCGCAAAACCTTTCCAGACTCGCTCTTGATGGAAGGCGAGCCGCTACCCTTATTTTATGATGGAGCCATACACATAGCCACTGATGAAGAGAAAGCCGGACGAGTGTGGCGCGGATTACAGAAAAAAATCTCCAAGCATGCCCTGTTATGCCTGACCTGCTGCTGGTTATCAGAATTACCAAAGGTGGACGAAATGCTTTTCCGCTATATCCGGAAGGCCATAAACTCTCCTCATTCCATCGAAACCAACTTTGCCGATCCTGATGTGCTGGAGCTTGCGAAAATCTATAAAAGAGTAGATGGAGAACGAGTACACCTCATGCAGTTCGTCCGTTTCCAAAAAGCTGCGGACGGAACTTTCTTTGCAGCCGTAGAGCCTCAATTCAACGCACTGCCACTGGCTGTGGATCATTTCAAAGACCGGTTTGCCGACCAGCGTTGGCTCATTTATGATGTGAAGCGACAATATGGATATTACTATAATCTGACGGAGATGGAAGAAGTAACATTTGAAGACCCCCGCCAAGCACATCTGGTCACAGGAATGCTAAATGAAACATTGATGGACAATGATGAGAAATTGTTTCAGAAACTTTGGAAAACATATTTCAAGTCCATTTGCATCAAAGAACGTTGGAATCTCAGAAAACACCGGCAAGATATGCCTGTCAGATATTGGAAATATCTGACGGAGAAACAATAAACAGTTCTTCCGGATATCCCACATCTACCAAAAACAAGGCATGTCCCGGAACAGAACTCCCGGCACTACAACGATCTTTATCCTCTATCACTTTCCTGAACTCATCCACAGTCATTTTACCACGTCCCACTTCTACCAACGTACCTACCACAGCCCTTACCATATTCCGTAAAAAACGGTCAGCTTTAATAGTAAATACCCATTCTGTCCCGCTCACCTGCGTCCATTCAGCATGCATAATCCGGCAATTATTCGTCTTCACATCAGTATGCAATTTACTGAAACTGGTAAAATCAGTATAATCAAACAATACACGGGCAGCCTCATTCATTTTCTCAAAATCCAATGAATTAAAAAGCCTCCAGGCATAGTGACGGTTAAACGGATCTTTCCGGGTAGTCACATAATACTTATAAGTACGATAAGTCGCGTCAAAACGGGCATGCGCATCATCCTTCACCCGCTTTACAGCGTAAACCGCTATATCGGGAGGAAGCAAGCGATTCAATTTCTCCGTTATCTGAACACAATCCAACTCCCGGTCATAATCAAAATGCGCGATCATGAGACGCGCATGCACACCGGCATCAGTACGTCCCGCTCCCACTACCTCTATTTCTTGACGGAGAAAAGTAGAAAGAGCACGCATTAATGTTTCCTGTACACTGTCACCATTGGCTGAATCTGCAACCGTGATAATTCGTTCCATCATAAGCCAAATATATGAAATACCGCATCGTAAAGCCTCCGACCAAGTGAAAATTCAATAAATCAGCGGGCTGTTATATGAAAACATCCCTGTTTCAACTCATATTTAATATAGCATTTGTCCGATTTCCGAAGATCACGGAGTACCTCGGCCAATACCAACTTCAGCGTATCCGGACTAACATCCTGCATAGGACGTCCATCCGGGTCTTCCACTTTACAAAACCGACGGTAACTGACATCGAAAGTTGTCCCAAAAGCATGAGCTGAATTGGCAGAAGCATTTCCATTGCGACGACGAAGACGTTTCACATCATCTGCCGTACGAAGTACAGAAGTAACAATGATTTGATTAGGATTCAATCCTTTGCAACTCAATGAATCCAAAAAATTGGCTCCTATTGTATCCAATAACGCACTAGCCTGCGGAATCAGAAAAGGAATGGAGTGGGTCAGCGAATCCATGGCATAACGCTCACAGGGTTTTATCTGAACCAATTTGCCACCCAGCCCCTCTGCTTCCGAACGAGAAGCCAACGGACGAATTCCTATTTTCTTCGCCACACTGAGATGAGTATCATTCAAATCACCGAAACTACGTTTATAGCTAATTACACCTTTTATATTATGAGGCTCGTTCATCTTCATGGACATATCTTTTTCCTTGCAACCGGAAGAAACTGTCAAGGAAAACAAAAGTGACAATAGCGTGCAACATGCACCTTTCATACAATTCATAATCTAACTATCTTTTCAAATTCCTCGCAAAGATAGATTAAAATCCTTTTTCTGAAAAAGCTTATGCAAATAAATTGCCCGGAAAATAAGAACAATGAAAACCTTTCATTAAATTTGCACCCTATAAACAAGTACATAAAGTACCTAAACTAGTTAAATGATAGAAAAACATATAGTTTTAGAGGATATTGATCCTGTGATATTTTATGGCGTAAACAACGTCAATATGAAAATGATACAAGCTTTGTATCCCAAATTAAAAATTGTGGCACGTGGAAATGTCATCAAAGTATTGGGAGACGAAGAGGAAATGTGTGCTTTTGAAGAGAATATATTGGCATTGGAAAAGCATTGCGCCCAGTATAACTCACTGAAAGAAGAAGTGATTTTAGACATAGTGAAAGGTCGTTCACCCCAAATAGAGAATACAGGGGATACTATTGTATTCAGTGTAACAGGAAAACCGATCGTTCCCCGTAGTGAGAACCAGTTGAAGCTGGTACAAGAATACGAAAAGAACGATATGCTGTTCGCTATCGGTCCCGCAGGTTCAGGAAAGACATACACTGCTATTGCCCTTGCTGTCCGTTCCCTGAAAAACAAAGAAATCAAAAAAATTATTTTGAGCCGTCCGGCTGTGGAGGCAGGAGAAAAACTCGGATTTTTACCCGGTGATATGAAAGATAAGATTGACCCTTATCTACAACCACTGTATGACGCATTACAAGATATGATTCCCGCCGCCAAGCTAAAAGAATATATGGAATTAAATGTGATTCAAATAGCCCCATTGGCATTTATGCGCGGACGTACCTTGAATGATGCTGTAGTGATATTGGACGAGGCTCAAAATACCACCACCCAGCAAATTAAGATGTTCCTCACCCGTATGGGGATGAACACCAAAATGATTGTAACAGGTGACATGACACAGATAGACTTACCATCTTCACAAACTTCGGGGTTGATACAGGCACTAAAAATTCTGAAAGGCGTGAAAGGAATCAGTTTCATCGAACTCAACAAGAAGGACATTGTACGGCACAAACTGGTTACCCGCATTGTGGAAGCATACGAGAAGTTTGAAGAAAAACAGAAAACCCTTCATTCATGTCATTCTGAACGAAGTGAAAAATCTGAAAACATAAAACGAATTTATTGATTTTAATTATAAATAAAGACATGAGTAAAGCATTAACAAGAACAGACTTTAACTTTCCGGGACAGAAAAGTGTGTACCACGGCAAAGTGCGTGATGTATACAACATCAATGACGAAAAGTTAGTAATGGTAGCTACCGACCGTATCTCCGCATTCGACGTAGTTCTGCCTGAAGGTATTCCCTACAAAGGACAAATGCTGAACCAGATTGCAGCCAAATTTCTGGATGCAACTACCGACATCTGCCCCAACTGGAAAATGGCGACTCCAGATCCTATGGTTACCGTAGGAGTTATGTGTCAAGGTTTTCCTGTGGAAATGATTGTCCGTGGTTACCTGTGCGGTAGCGCATGGCGTGCTTACAAAAACGGCGTTCGTGAAATCTGTGGTGTAAAACTTCCCGAAGGATGAAAGAAAACCAGAAATTTCCCGAACCAATCATTACTCCAACCACTAAAGCCGAAATGGGCCTGCATGATGAAGACATCTCTAAGGAAGAAATTCTGAAACAAGGTCTGGCCACTCCCGAAGAATACGAAATATTGGAAAAGTATACATTGGCTCTGTTCAAACGCGGTACTGAAATCGCTGCAAAACGCGGACTGATCCTGGTAGATACCAAATACGAATTCGGTAAACACAACGGCACTATTTATCTGATGGATGAGATCCACACTCCGGATTCAAGCCGTTATTTCTACTTGGAAGGTTATGAAGAACGCTTTGCAAAAGGCGAACCTCAAAAACAACTTTCTAAAGAATTCGTACGCGAATGGTTGATGGAAAATGGTTTCCAAGGCAAAGAAGGACAACAAGTTCCCGAAATGACTCCGGAAATCGTAAATTCTATCAGCGAGCGCTATATGGAACTGTTCGAGCACATCACCGGTGAGAAATTTGTGAAAGCAGACACTGAAAATATCGCCACACGTATAGAAAAGAACGTAACCGAATACTTGAAATAAATAAAAATGAAAAATTAAAGATTAAAAGACAGGTACAGGAATCTATCCTCCATCCTCTCCTTTTAATCTTTAATTTTCAATTTTAATCAAACATGAACTACCCACAAGAAAAAATCAAGCCTTACAACGCTGACGAAAAGAAAAGCGTCCAAGTAGAGAAAATGTTCGACAACATTGCCCCTGCTTACGACCAGTTGAATCATGCCCTTTCATGGAACATTGACAAAAGCTGGCGCCGCAAAGCATCAACTGGCTGGAACCTTTTCACCCGCAACATATAATGGATGTAGCCACCGGAACGGGCGATTTTGCCATTCAAGCCTGTCAGACACTTCACCCCCAAGAGCTGATAGGTACCGATATATCCGAAGGCATGATGAATGTGGGACGTGAAAAAGTAAAAGCCGCCGGACTGGACAGCCGCATCTCTTTCGCTAAGGAAGACTGTACAGCACTCACCTTTCCCGACAAACGCTTTGACGCTATTACCGTAGCATTCGGTGTACGCAATTTCGAAGACCTTGACAAAGGACTCCGCGAAATGCACCGCGTACTGAAAGACAACGGAAAACTAGTCATTTTGGAACTCTCCGAACCCGACTGGTTCCCCATGAAACAGCTATATGCTGTCTATTCTAAAATAGTCATCCCCACTTTGGGCAAGCTACTCTCTAAAGACCGTAGTGCCTACACTTACCTGCCGCAGTCCATCAAAGCCTTTCCACAAGGCGAAATAATGACAGACATTATCCGTAAAGCCGGATTCAATCAGGTGAGTTTCAAGCGGTTGACACTAGGTATCTGTACGCTTTATTTAGCAACGAAATAATTTAAAGTATAGAGTTTTATGAAAAAATATGGTTTGATAGGTTATCCGTTAGGACACTCGTTCTCAAAGAACTTTTTCAATGAAAAGTTTCATTCGGAAAACATTGATGCCGAATATGTAAACTTCGAAATCCCATCCATCAAAGAACTGCCTTCTGTGCTATTGGCTAATCCTGATTTAGTAGGGCTCAATGTCACTATACCTTATAAAGAACAAGTCATCTCTTATTTGGACGAACTGGATAAAGATGCGGCAGCCATCGGAGCCGTCAATGTAATCAAAATTGTCCGCCAAAAAGGTAAGACCAGGCTGATAGGCTATAATTCCGATGTGATTGGCTTCACTCAATCTATCGAACCCTTGCTGGAACCCCAGCACAAAAAAGCTCTGATCCTAGGAACAGGAGGGGCCTCGAAAGCGATTGCTTACGGACTGAAAAAATTAGGTTTGGAATGCAAATTCGTATCACGGAACCTGCGTGAAGAAATGCTGACTTACGATCAGCTCACTCCCGAAATCATGGATGAGTATAAAGTAGTTGTCAACTGTACTCCTGTAGGTATGTATCCCCGTGCCGATGAATATCCCAATATTCCATACCAATATCTCACACCCAACCATTTGCTTTATGATTTGTTATATAATCCTGACACTACTCTTTTTATGAAAAAGGGGGCAGACAAAGGGGCAATTACCAAAAACGGTTTAGAAATGCTCTTATTGCAAGCCTTTGGTGCATGGGATATATGGAACAAATAGTTAAGGTATGAAAAGAAAAAAATGATTATTGGAACGAGTAGTATATTCGTTCTGCTTATTATAGTCCTACTTGGAGGCAGTCAATATATGCTGAACTATTCCTTACGCCCTGAAAACAGAGGAAAGAATTTGGAAAGTTCCTGGCAATATATGTTTAAGACTTACCCCTATCTAAAACCGTGGATAGATAGTCTGAAACAGAACCAAGCACTGAAGGATACCTTTATCTATTCTCCCGACCACGTAAAACTGCATGCTTACTATGTGGCTTCCAGCCGCCCGACAGCCAAAACCGCAGTTATAGTACACGGGTATACAGACAATGCCATCCGCATGATGATGATAGGTTATCTATACAATAAAAAACTGGATTTCAACATCCTCCTACCAGATTTACGCGACACTGGCCTGAGCGGTGGAAATGCCATACAAATGGGATGGTTAGACCGCAAAGATGTAACACAATGGATGGAGGTTGCCAATCGAATTTACGGTGACAGCACCAGCATGGTAGTACATGGAATCTCGATGGGTGCAGCCACCACTATGATGGTTTCGGGCGAACCGCAACCCGACTATGTGAAATGTTTTGTCGAGGACTGCGGATATACCAGCGTATGGGACCAATTTTCCAAAGAACTGAAAGCACAATTCGGCTTGCCTCAATTCCCGTTAATGTACACCGCCGACTGGTTATGCCAGCTGGAATATGGATGGGGGTTCAAAGAAGCATCCGCATTGAAACAGGTAGCCCGATGCCATCTGCCCATGTTCTTTATCCATGGTGATAAAGATGACTACGTACCCACATGGATGGTGTACAAATTGTATGAGGCAAAACCTCAGCCCAAAGCATTATGGATAGTTCCGGAAGCAGACCATGCACATTCCTATCTGTCAATACTGAAGAATATACCCAAAAAGTAAAAGCATTTGTAGACAAATACATCCAATGAGAAATTTGACATTTTTACTTACTTTTTTCATGCTTCTAGCTCCGTCCAGCTTCAAGCCAAAGAATATGCCATAAAAGACATACCGATGGTACATTTGCAAAACCGTACCCGCTACGTCAGCAATCCCGACGGTATCCTTTCATCCACCGCTGTCACCACTATGGACAGCATCCTCTACGCTTTAGAGCAAAAAACAGGTATACAAACATTAGTGGTAGCGGTAACAGGCATAGAGGGAGGTGATTGTTTTGATTTTGCCCACCGGCTGGGACAGGAAACGGGCGTAGGACAAAAAGAACGTGACAATGGATTGGTCATCTTGCTTTCCACCGACGAGCGGTGTGTGCAATTCGCTACCGGATATGGCCTTGAAGGGATATTGCCGGATGCCATCTGCAAACGGATTCAGAACCGCTATATGCTGCCCTATTTCAAGGACAATAACTGGAATGCCGGAATGGTAGCAGGAATACGGGCCGTAAACGGCTACCTGGACGGTTCCATGGAAAATATCGGCAATGACGAAAGCGAAGATGATCCCTTGGAATTCATTATCATCTTTTTTGTGATTTTCGGAGGATTTATTGGCATCGGATTGTATGCAAACTGGCGTAAAACACGCTGCCCCCATTGCAAAAAACACAAACTGCAACGTCTTTCTTCCAAAGTTATAGACCGAAGTAACGGAACAAAGACTGAAGAAGTAGTATATAAATGCAGAAATTGCGGACATATCCTCAGACGGAAAGAACGGTCGAGAGATGAAAATTACAAAGGCCCCCGAGGAGGAGGGCCGTTCATAGGCGGAATGGGAGGAGGATTTTTTGGTGGCCACGGTGGAAGTGGAGGCGGATTTAGCGGAGGAAGTTTCGGAGGTGGAAGCTTTGGAGGCGGAGGAGCCGGAAGCCGTTTTTAAGAACAAGAATATTCATAATTTTAATAGTATATACATATGAAAAAGTCAACGATTATTGTAATAGTAGTCATTGTATTAATTGCCATTTGGGGAATAACCTCTTATAATGGTATGGTAAAAATGGATGAATCTGTCAGCACAGCGTGGAGCAATGTAGAAAACCAGTACCAACGCCGTTCTGATTTAATACCCAACCTGGTAAATACAGTAAAGGGATACGCCTCACACGAAAAAGAAACTTTTCAAGCCGTAGTAGACGCCCGTAGCAAAGCCACTCAAATGCAGATCAGCGCCGATGACCTGACTCCCGAAAAAATGCAGGCCTATCAAAAGGCACAAGGCGAAGTAGGTAGTGCATTGAGCCGCCTGCTCGCTATCACCGAAGCTTATCCCGACTTGAAAGCCAATGAGAACTTCAAAGAGTTGCAAGCACAATTGGAAGGTACAGAAAACCGGATCAGTGTAGAACGCAAAAGATTCAATGACACAGCACGGGCATATAACACAGCCATCCGTACTTTCCCCCGTAACTTGCTTGCTGGCATGTTCGGATTTGACAAACGCCCATATTTTGAATCTGAGGAAGGAGCCGATAAAGCACCTAAGGTAGAATTCTAACTCGTAAAAGATACCTGTTTCCATCCTTAAGAAACAGTTTCCGGGTAGATTGTATAATACAGTTTTTCTTATTCCAAACTGTAAAATTCATACAATCCGTACCCCATTTTATCCATTCTGCTAATTTTTCAGCAACAATCAAGTATATTATCCCTAAAATCATTATCTTTACGGAAAGAAACTTTTAAAACTAACAAGCAATATGTTCAATTCATTTGGTAATATTTTCCGGTTAACCAGTTTCGGTGAATCCCATGGACCGGGAGTAGGCGGCGTCATTGACGGCTTCCCTGCCGGTATTAAGATTGATATGGATTTCGTTCAGCAGGAACTGAACCGCCGCCGTCCCGGACAGTCATTACTTACCACCAGCCGCAAGGAGCCTGATACAGTGGAATTCCTTTCAGGTATATTCGAAGGCAAGTCCACCGGCTGCCCCATCGGATTTGTGGTATGGAACAAGAACCAACATTCAAACGACTACGAGAATATCAAGAATCTGTTCCGCCTTCACACGCAGATTATACTTACATGCAAAAATACGGAATCCGTGACTACCGTGGCGGGGGACGTTCATCAGCACGAGAAACCATTTCACGTGTAGTAGCAGGAGCTTTAGCCAAATTGGCATTGAAACAACTAGGAATCAGTGTCACAGCTTATACCTCACAGGTAGGACCTGTCAAACTTGATAAAGATTACAAAAGCTATAACCTCGACTTGATAGAAACAAACGATGTGCGTTGTCCCGATCCGGAGAAAGCCAAGGAAATGGCAGAACTTATCTGGAAAATCAAAGGAGAAGGCGATACAATAGGCGGGGTAGTGAGTTGCGTCATCAAAGGATGCCCTATCGGACTAGGGCAACCCGTATTCGGTAAGTTACATGCCGCACTAGGAAATGCCATGTTAAGTATCAATGCCGTAAAAGGTTTCTCTTACGGACAAGGTTTTGACTCCATGGAGCTAAAAGGCAGTGAGCAGAATGATGTATTTTATAATAATAACGGAAGAGTAGAAACAAAAAGTAATTATTCCGGAGGAATACAAGGAGGCATCAGCAACGGGCAAGACATTTACTTCCGTGTGGCATTCAAGCCAGTTGCCACAATTCTGATGGAGCAACATACAGTAAATATCAACGGCACAGACACGACCATGAAAGCCAAAGGGCGTCATGATGCCTGCGTACTGCCGCGTGCCGTCCCCATTGTAGAAGCCATGGCTGCCATGACCATTTTGGATTATTATCTGATAGACAGAACTACACAACTATAAGAATCATTCAATTATGGAAATAAAACAATACATTAAAGAAAATGAAGCGCGCTTCATGGAGGAACTTTTCAGCCTCATCCGTATTCCCAGTATCAGTGCTTTACCCGAACATAAAGACGATATGCTGGCCTGTGCCTTACGTTGGAAAGAACTTTTGTTGGCAGCCGGAGCAGACGAAGCATGGTAATGCCCTCACAAGGCAATCCATTGGTATTTGCACAAAAGCATGTAAGCAATGATGCTCCTACCCTATTGATTTATGCCCACTATGACGTAATGCCTGCCGAGCCGTTGGACCTGTGGAAAAGCCAGCCTTTTGAACCTGAAATTCGTGACGGACACATTTGGGCACGTGGAGCTGACGATGATAAAGGACAAGCCATGATCCAAGTAAAAGCATTCGAATACGTAGTAAAAAACGGACTGCTGAAACACAATGTGAAATTTATTTTCGAAGGTGAAGAAGAAATAGGTTCTCCCAGTCTGAATACCTTCATCAAGGAACATAAGGAATTGCTGAAAGCCGATATAATTCTTGTTTCGGATACCAGTATGCTAGGCGCGGATCTTCCCTCTCTGACCACAGGTTTACGAGGACTGGCTTATTGGGAAATAGAAGTGACCGGTCCGAACCGTGACCTTCATTCCGGACACTTCGGCGGAGCGGTAGCCAATCCTATCAATACCCTGTGCAGTATGTTAGCCCAAGTCATTGGCGAAGACGGACACATCACTATCCCCCATTTCTATGACGATGTAGAGGAAGTACCGGCAGCCGAACGTGAGATGATTGCACAAATTCCTTTCGACGAAAAAAAATACATGGAAGCCATCGGTGTAAAAGACTGAAAGGTGAAAAAGGATATTCAACTTTAGAACGTAACAGCTGCCGTCCCTCTTTTGACATTTGTGGCATCTGGGGCGGATATACAGGCGAAGGTTCAAAAACAGTACTTCCCTCAAAAGCATATGCCAAGGTATCGTGCCGACTGGTTCCACATCAAAACCACGCTGTAATTTCCCAATTGTTTGTGGACTATATCCAGTCTATCGCTCCGGAATATGTACAAGTAAAAGTAACCCCGATGCACGGAGGCGAAGGATATGTATGCCCCATCACCTTGCCCGCCTACCAGGCTGCCGAAAAAGGCTTTGCTAAGGCATTCGGGAAAAAACCACTTGCCGTACGCCGTGGAGGAAGTATTCCTATCATCAGCGATTTTGAACAAATCCTAGGTATAAAGACCGTTCTCATGGGATTCGGATTGGAAAGTGACGCCATCCATTCGCCCAATGAAAACTTCTCTCTGGATATATTCCGCAAAGGAATTGAAGCTGTGGTAGAATTCCATCTCAATTATTAATCAATAATAAAAATGAATGCGGCAACAATCTTTAAAACTCTGACAACTGTTACTCTTTCAATAACATTACTAATTACAGGAGGTTGTAACAATATGGAAGCAAAAAAAGAAGAAACAGGAAAGAACACGGCTATAGAAAATATCTTTGCCCGAAAGAGCGTCCGGACCTATACACCCCAACCGATAGAAAAAGAAAAAGTGGATTTATTAGTAAAAGCTGCCATGGCTGCACCGACAGCAGTAAACAAGCAGCCCTGGGCTTTCGTGGTAGTGGATGACCGTAAAGTATTGGATAAACTGGCCGCCGAACTGCCTTATGCCAAGATGACGGCACAGGCTCCGCTAGCCATCGTGGTTTGTGGTGATTTAAGCAAAGCCCTGAACGGAGAAACAGATAGGTACTGGATGCTGGACTGCTCTGCCGCATCCGAAAATCTGTTGCTGGCAGCAGAATCAATGGGGTTGGGAGCGGTATGGACTGCGGTCTATCCGGAGAACGACCGCATTGCAAAGGTAAGGTCAGTCTTGTCTTTACCAGACCATATCATTCCTTTCAATTTGATTCCGGTAGGTTATCCGCAACATCGGGAAGAAGCTAAAGACAAATTCAAGACCGAAAATATCCATTATAACAAATGGTGAACAAAGGTCTAGAAATATAAATTAAGTCGGCTGGTTTATTATAAATCAGCGACAATCTCTTTCCATTCATCCATAATCAATTTTTCTCAATCTCTATTAGCCTTATCAAGTTTCTTTTTGGCTTTTTCTATCTTGCTTTTAGCTTTATCCAAGGTTTCCCCAACCTCATCGGCTTTATCCTCAATTTGATCTTTGGCATCATCCACCACATCTTCAACCGATTCTTTGGCTTTTTCTATACGCTCCTCGAATTTATCCTTTCCTTTCTTTTCGCCACAAGATGTAACAGCAAACACCGTCATGCACACTAACACTGTAAATAATTGTCTTTTCATACTTTTTCTATTTGATTATAAACTTGATTTTAAACTATGTTCAAATATAAGCATATAGCCTATTTCTTACAAATTCAACCTGTTCTTTGATACATATAAAATCTAAATCCGACAGGAAAAAAACTTATCCCATCAAAAAAAGCCACCATAGCAAGGTGGCTTTCAATATATTAATAAAACATTCAATTCTATACTACCTGTCAAACTACTTTGTAGCAGGAGCCGTTTTAGCAGGAGCCGTCTTTATATTAATAAGAATACTATTTTCAACCCCTTCCTTGGTTACATATACTATTCTATATGCCTTCACCCCTTCTTCTTTCAGAGAAAGAGAAGCACTTTTCAGAGTTGATTCGGGATATTTTTTGGCTATGGCATCTTTAACAGATTGAGGAACCTCTTTCAGGTCTATGTTTTTAAATCCGTCTTCAACGGCAACTGTATCATTCTTTACTTTCATGGTATCATCAGCCATGACAAAAGTTCCTACACCAAAAAGGAATACAAGTGATAAAAATATCTTTTTCATAATGGTTAAATTTAAATGTTTACCTACCGACAGATATCATAAAAGACAAGAAAAATATACATCATATTCAGTCATTTCCTCCCATTAGAATATCTTCGCTAAGTAAGAATACTAAACTAAGAAAATTATATTGAGAACTAAATTATCAAGAAAAGAAGTACATACCAAATATATAAACTAAAGTTTGTGGAAATAAACATTCTTTAATCCACACCAGCTTATGCTTCCACAGGCTTATTTATTCCGGCTTTCCTGATCATTAAGTAAATAGGCTTCTGTAGAGATAGTTGTACAAACGTTTGGCATAATGCAGCAAAATACGTACTTTTGCGACTCATTTATAAAATACAGTTTGAATGAAAGCATTAAAAGAACGCATTTTACGGGACGGAAAATGTTTCGAAGGAGGAATACTGAAAGTAGACAATTTCATCAATCACCAAATGGATCCTATCCTCATGAAATCCATTGCTGTAGAATTTGTACGCCGTTTCGCCTCTACCAATATCAATAAAGTTATGACCATCGAAGCCAGTGGTATAGCTCCCGCCATCATGGTAGGCTACTTACTGGAACTTCCTGTTGTCTTCGCCAAGAAAAAGAAACCCGTCACAATGGAAAATATGCTCACCACCAGTGTATATTCATTTACTAAAGACCGTTCTTATGATGTATGTGTCAGTAAAGATTTCCTGTCCAAAGGAGACCGTGTTCTTTTTATTGACGACTTTCTCGCCAACGGCAATGCAGCCAAGGTATCATCGATTGGTAGAAAAAGCCGGAGCCGAACTGTCCGGAATGGGATTCATCATCGAAAAAGCATTCCAACATGGCGGAGATTATTTGCGTAATGCAGGTATCCGCGTAGAATCATTGGCCATCATTGAAAGTCTGGACAATTGTGAAATCAAAATAAGATAACCCCATGCAGGAATCTCAAACCGCCCAATCCAATACCGGACTGATTTACGGATTGAACGACCGCCCCCCTGTACGAGAGGCCATTTTTGCTGCCATACAGCATTTGCTTGCTATTTTTGTAGCCATCATCACTCCGCCTCTTATCATCGCTGGAGCATTAAAACTGGATTTGGAAACCACCAGTTTCCTAGTATCCATGTCTCTCTTTGCCTCAGGTATTTCTACCTTTATCCAATGCAGACGGATAGGAGGCATCGGCACCGGTCTCTTATGTATCCAAGGAACCAGTTTTTCATTTATCGGTCCCATCATCTCGGCAGGTATGCTGGGCGGACTTCCACTGATTTTCGGCACTTGCATCGTGGCATCATCTGTAGAGATGGTCATCAGCCGCATCTTAAAATATACCCGTAAAATAATCACCCCTCTGGTATCGGGCATTGTAGTCACTTTGATTGGAATGAGCCTGATAAAAGTAGGTATCACAGCTTGTGGCGGAGGTGTTTCCGCCCAAAGCAACGGCACTTTCGGAAGTTTTGAGAATCTAGGTCTAGCTCTGCTGGTACTTATCCTCATTATCCTTTTTAATAGAAGTTCCAACCGCTACCTACGTATGAGTTCCATCGTTATCGGTCTGATTATAGGATATTTAGTTGCCTGGGGACTCGGTAGAATTGATTTCTCGGCAGTACAAAGTTTTGGTGGTTTCAATATTCCCCTCCCATTTAAATACGGACTGGATTTCGACTTTTCCGCATTCATAGCTTTGGGGTTAGTATTCTTGATAACAGCCATAGAAGCCTATGGAGACATTACTGCCAACTCACTGATATCAGGAGAACCTGTAGAAGGAAAAACATTCATCAAACGTGCTTCGGGAGGAATTTTGGCAGACGGATTCAATTCGATGCTGGCAGGTATTCTCAACTCTTTTCCAAACTCCGTTTTCGCGCAAAATAACGGTATGATACAACTGACAGGAGTAGCCAGCCGATATGTAGGCTATTACATTGCAGGTTTTCTTATTCTATTAGGATTATTTCCCAGTGTAGGATTAATTTTCTCCCTAATGCCCGAACCTGTATTGGGAGGCGCTACTTTACTGATGTTCGGAACAGTAGCTTCAGCAGGCATTCGTATTATCGCAGCACAGAAGATCAACCGGAAAGCAACATTAGTCATCGCACTTAGTTTCGCTTTAGGTTTAAGTGTAGAAATGGTTCCTGAAATACTATGTCAATTTCCGGAATCAATAAAGAATATTTTCTCATCCGGCATTACAACAGGCGGAGTGACTGCCATCATTTCAAATGCACTGATACGGATGAAAGAGTAAAAACAAGTAATTTTCTCATAATTTGGAACTAAAGCATTAACTTTCTTTGCAAATCAGCCAAGAAAGGGAGAATAATATATATCTTTGTTCCAAAATATGATTATGATTACAGAGGATTTACAGAACCTATATCAAACCTATCTCGGAGAAGTACCCGAAGAGATTGTAGAATTACCCTCATCCGGTTCCAACAGGCGTTATTTCCGGCTGACCGGAACCCAAAAACTGATTGGCGTATACGGCACTTCCAAAGAAGAAAACGAAGCCTTTCTTTATATGGCAGCACACTTCCGCAAGAAAGGTCTTCCTGTTCCAGAAGTATACATCTGTTCTGAAGACAAGAATTGTTATTTGCAAGAAGATTTAGGAGATATCCTGTTGTTCAACGCTATTGAAAAAGGGCGGGCGACCAGCGTCTTCTCCGAAGAGGAGAAAGAATTGCTGCGCAAGACCATCCGCCTACTGCCTTCCATCCAATTTGCCGGAGCAGACGGCTTTGATTTTTCACACTGTTATCCCCAAGCCGAATTCAACCAACGTTCTATCCTTTGGGACTTGAACTATTTTAAATACTGCTTTTTGAAAGCTACCGGCCTGGAGTTTCAAGAAGACAAGCTGGAAGATGACTTTCAAAAATGAGTGATGTACTGTTACGCAGCTCTTCCGCCACCTTTATGTATCGGGATTTCCAAAGCAGAAACGTGATGATAAAGGATGGAGCACCTTGGTTCATTGATTTCCAGGGAGGACGTAAAGGACCGTTTTTCTATGACGTAGCCTCTTTCTTATGGCAGGCTAAAGCTAAATTTCCCGAAACCCTGCGCAACGAACTGTTGGAAGAATATATAGACGCCCTCTCCAAATACAAACCAGTAGACCGTGATTATTTCTTTAGCCAGTTGCGTCACTTCGTACTCTTCCGCACCTTGCAGGTATTGGGAGCCTACGGTTTCCGTGGCTATTTCGAAAAGAAGCCACATTTCATCCAAAGTGTACCATACGCCATCGAGAACCTGCGACAATTGCTTCATAATGAATACCCCGAATATTCCTACCTGTGTTCCGTACTAAAAGACCTGACCGAACTGAAACAATTTAAAGATGACTTAAAAAAACGGCAACTCACTGTGAAGGTTATGAGTTTTGCTACAAAAAAGGAATACCCAACGACCCCACAGGCAACGGTGGCGGGTATGTTTTCGACTGCCGTGCCGTAAACAATCCCGGAAAATATGAACGTTACAAACCTTTCACCGGGTTAGACGAGCCTGTTATTCGTTTTTTGGAAGAAGACGGGGAAATATTCCCATTTTTAAATGCTGCCTATTCTTTAGTGGATGCTTCAGTAAAAAGATACATGGAACGAGGTTTCAGCAATCTGTCTGTATGTTTCGGCTGTACAGGCGGACAACACCGTTCTGTTTATTCAGCGCAACACATGGCAGAACATATCAATAAAAATTCGGTGTAAAAGTAGAACTCATACACCGTGAGCAGAATATAGAACAAACATTTGAAAGAACATTATGAAAGCAATGATTTTTGCCGCCGGACTAGGCAGCCGACTTAAACCTATAACAGACACCCGTCCCAAAGCTTTAGTAACGGTAGGTGGAAAAACCATGTTAGAGCACATCATCTTAAAGCTGAAAGCAGCAGGATTTGATGAAATAGTGATCAATGTACACCACTTTTCCAATCAGATTCTTGCTTTTCTGGAAGCTAACCAGAACTTTGGAGTCAACATACAAATCTCGGACGAAACAGACTGCCTGCTTGATACCGGCGGCGGTTTGGAAAAAGCATACCATTTATTATACCATCCTGAGAATATGTTTACCCAAAAAGGCGAAACCCCGTATGAACTGATATTCGAAAATCTGAACAAAGGGATGGATGAGGAAGAGATAATCGAAAAAACCTTAGGAGTTATGCGGAAAGAATGCTACTTGCTCCACAACGTAGATATCCTTTCCAATTGCGATTTTGAAAGTCTGATGTATTATCACCAGCATAGTCCTAACATCAATGCCACCCTTTTAGTCAGCCAGCGCAAGACCTCCCGTTACCTGTTGTTTAATGACGACAATCTGTTATGTGGCTGGGTCAATAAGGACACCATGGAAACCAAACCGGCAGGATTCCGGTATAGAGAAGGGGAATACCAGGAATACGCCTATAGCGGAATACAAGTGACCACCCCTAAAATTTTACATCTCCTTCCCAAAGGAAAATATTCCATTATCGATTTCTATCTCTCCATATGTCACAGGGTCGACATCCAGTGCTATGTAGAAGATGACTTGCAATTGCTTGATATCGGCAAACCCGAAAATCTGGAAAAAGCGGAAGAGTTTCTCAGTAAATTCTAAGCAGTCCTAGAAATATATCCATAACATAAAACAGTATCCCGCCTAATATAATGGGTTATTTCAGGCGGGATACTGTTTTGTTTGCTAGCAAATAGCTTCTTATTCTTTCGAATAAAATGGGCAGATAAAAAAAGTCGTAATTTTATGAAGTGCCCCCAAAAAGTTTTGTGTTTAACTTTTTGGGGGACACTTCTTTATGACCAAAGGTTCAATTTATTTTTCTGAGCTTCTTCCAAAGATACCGTTTTTACCTGCTTGGCACTGTTTTTCAGACGAAGATCCTCATATTCTTTGTTCAGCCTTTCCACAAACTCAAAAGAAGATTCCGGATTCAGCAAACGGGCGGCTACCAAGGCATTCTGTGAAGCATCTTTCATGTGAATGACCGGACCTCCATAAACAGGTGCTATTTTCAAGGCAGTATGTAGCTTGGAAGTAGTGGCTCCTCCAATCATAATGGGAATGTCCAGCCCCGCACGCTTTAACTCTACAGCCACATGCGCCATTTCTTCCAATGATGGAGTAATCAGCCCGCTTAATCCTATTATATCCACCTTTTCCTCTATAGCCTTCCTGACTATCATTTCGGCAGGAACCATCACGCCAAGGTCTATAATTTCATAGTTATTACAAGCCATGACCACTGATACGATATTCTTCCCAATATCATGCACATCCCCTTTTACGGTAGCCATCAATACTTTTCCTGCACTGCGGACACCTTCCTGTTTGTCGGCCTCAATAAGCGGCTGCAAAATCGCTACCGCCTTTTTCATGGTACGGGCAGTCTTCACAACTTGCGGTAAAAACATTTTCCCTGCTCCAAACAATTCTCCGACTTTATTCATACCTTCCATTAGCGGACCCTCAATAATATCCACTGCTTTAGGATACAGTTTAACCGCTTCTGCCAAATCCTCTTCCAAATGATCGCCAATGCCTTTTATCAAGGCATACTGAAGCCGTTTCTCTACCATCGGTTCTTCACGCCACACATCCTGTTTCACCGCTTCTGTTCCGGTCGCCGTATTTTTCAACGCCTCAGCAGTCTCTATCAAACGTTCGGCAGCATCGGGCCTACGGTTTAAGACCACATCCTCTATCCGTTCCAGCACATCAGCAGGAATATCCGTATAGAGCACCGAAGCAGCAGGATTTACAATACCCATATCCATACCTTGACGGATAGCGTGATAAAGAAACACGGCATGCATCGCCTCACGGATATAGTTATTTCCACGGAAGGAGAACGACAGGTTGCTCACGCCACCACTGACGTGTGCACCGGGCAAATTCTTTTTGATCCATCCGGTAGCCTTGATAAAATCCACCGCATAATTATCATGTTCCTCAATACCCGTAGCCACAGCCAGTACATTAGGGTCGAAAATGATATCATGAGGATTAAAATCCACCTGTTCTGTCAATATTTTATAAGCACGGGCACAGACTTCAATCTTACGTTCAAAAGTATCTGCCTGTCCTTTTTCATCGAAAGCCATCACTACAACGGCAGCTCCCAGTTTTTTTATCAGACGGGCATGTTCTATAAATATCTCCTCCCCTTCCTTCAAAGAAATAGAATTGACAATGGACTTTCCTTGCAGGCATTTCAGTCCGGCCTCAATGACTTCCCACTTGGAAGAGTCAATCATAACAGGTACACGGGCTATGTCGGGTTCGGACATGACCAGATTCAAGAAAGTAGTCATCTCCTCCCGGGCGTCCAGCAAACCGTCATCCATATTTACATCAATCACCAAAGCACCGTCTTCCACCTGCTTGCGAGCGATACTTAGCGCTTCCTCATATTTCTTTTCATTGATTAAACGGAGGAACTTACGGGATCCGGCCACATTGCACCGTTCGCCTACATTAATAAAATTCATTTCGGGAGTCTGCTCCAACAGCTCCAACCCGGAAAGCCACAGCCTCTCAGGAGTGGTGGCAGGGATATGAGGAGATACCCAGGCAGAACCGGAAACGATCAATTCCTGATATTTTGCAATATATTCCTCCGTTGTACCACAACAACCACCGATAATGTTTACTAATCCTTCATCGATATATTCCTTCACTTCTGAAGCCATTTCCTCCGGAGTCTGGTCATACTGTCCCAAACTGTTAGGAAGTCCGGCATTGGGATAGGCACTTATATAATAAGGTGCCCGTGCAGCCAGCCCTTCCAGAAAAGGTTTCAATTGTTTCGCTCCGAACGAGCAGTTCAGGCCGATAGAAAAAATAGGCGCATGCTGTACGGATGCCAGAAAAGCATCCAATGTTTGCCCCGAAAGAGTACGTCCTGCAATATCCGAAACAGTAACAGAAAGCATAAGAGGAACCTCACGCCCTATCTTCTTCATTGCCGTTTCCGCAGCATAAATGGCCGCTTTGGCATTCAGGGAATCGAAAATGGTTTCTATCAGAAGCGCATCCACTCCTCCTTCCAGCAAAGCTTCCATTTGTTCCTGATAGGCAGCGGCCAGTTCATCGTATGTCAAAGCACGCAAGGCCGGATTATTGACATCCGGACTCATGGAACAAGTTTTGTTGGTAGGACCTACCGAACCTGCTACAAATCTAGGTTTATGAGGGGTCTTCGCGGTATATTCGTCAGCCATTTCGCGAGCAAGTCCGGCAGCGGCCAGATTAATCTCACGGCACAAATCCTGCATATGATAATCTGCCATCGAAACCCGTTGGGCATTGAACGTATTTGTTTCAATAATATCAGCCCCTGCTTCCAGATATTTATGGTGGATATCCTTTATCACATCAGGGCGGGTAAGACAAAGCAAGTCATTATTGCCTTCATCTGTCCGGGCATCTCAGCAAAACGCTCTCCCCGGAAATCCTGTTCAGACAAATTATACCTTTGTATCATAGTTCCCATTGCACCATCAAGAATGAGAACTCTCTCGTCAATTAGTTGTTTTAATGTAGCCATAAGTCTATTTTTGGGGTACGGATAACACGGATTTCACTTACCTTTTAAACATACGGTCCATTTCGCGACGGTCGTCCTTCTCTTTCAATGACTCGCGCTTATCATATTGTTTCTTACCTTTAGCCAATGCGACAACCAGCTTCGCCAGTCCTTTCTCATTAATAAACAGACGGACAGGGACAATCGTAAAACCGGGGTTCTTTCCGGCTTCTTCCAATTTCCGCAGTTCTTTCTTATTCAACAACAATTTACGTTCGCGACGGGCAGAATGGTTATTGTATGAGCCGTAAAAGTATTCGGCTATGTGCATATTCTTCACCCACAACTCGCCTTGCACAAAATAACAATAGGTATCTACCAGACTGGCTTTGCCCAAACGGATGGACTTTATCTCGGTTCCCGTGAGCACGATACCTGCCGTGTACGTATCGATAAATTCATAATCGAACGATGCACGCTTATTCTTTATATTAATAGGAGTCGGTTTCATTAATTTAAAATAACAGATAACTCATTAAACACAGCGGCAATCAATGCCGGACAAACAATTATAATAACTGAAGCAATCAAGGTGTATCGTGTCAGTTTCTCTTCATTTACCTTCATCAGGGTACGTGCACCCTCGAACACCACGAATATAGTATAAAATTGCAATATCCAATGGAGAATGGAAATAGAGAACAACCCACTGACAATATCGAGCACAAAAGTCACTACCATAGAATAACCTACAAACTGCTGATTTAGTTCATACTGGTCTTCACGTCCTAACAGTTTCTTGCCCAACTGGTCTATGGCGTATGCCGCCAAAAAATATCCTCCGAACAAGGATACAAATATAGCACAACATCGTGTCATTGCTATCTGGAAAGCAGCGACCCCTGCCGTATTCCCAATGAATGTACCTATAAAAACGGACAATCCGCATAAACCTATCATGGGATAAACAAATGCTCCCAGCACTTTACGCCTATCCTCTTCCTTGCCAATTTCCTCCCATGCTTTTGCCGGAGATGAAATCAGCGATATTACTCGTTTAAATAAATCTTTGTAATTCAATGCCTAATCTATTTACCTCAGTTCAACTTCAATGAAATGCAAAGGTAATTAATTCACTGGAATAAACGAATAAAAAAACGCATACTTCTCTTGGGGGAATCAAAAAAATAAGCCTACTTTTATTATAGATTCAGACTTTCTTTATTTGATTTATAATCCGCAAAACGAAATGTTTCGACTTTTGGGAACGAAACGTTCTTTTTCCCAAAACGAAACGTTCTTTTTTTCGCACCCCTACCCCCCTACCCTGCCCTTTTCCGCTTAATTTCTCACTTCTAATTATTACTAAGAAATTTGGTAATTTCGCCAAAAATCGCTACATTTGTATAGTATAAATTGGTGTGTTGTGCACTCTCTCACACATACTAAAGCACTATCAAATTTCATTTTCTTAAAACATTTTCGACCGGCTTACGCCGGTATTTATAATAACACGAACGGTGTTCGGAAACCATCCGAACACCGTTCTTTCGTTTTAGTCGCTTCGCTCCACGCTTTGGCGCTTTGCGCTTACAACACTTCGCGAATCGCTTTATACGCTTCCACGCTTTCCGCCCGAACGAGTTTGCCGCGGAAGGCCAGACGAGAACCGATGTACGTGCTCGTATACGAGGAATCGTTGTTCGCATTCGACATCGAAACACCGCCATTCGGGCTCGCGTAGTAGTGGCCACGATAGACCACACGGCTGGCTGCGGTACTTATCCAGTATTTATCGCAATAATATGTACTGGACGAGCCGTTAGCTGTTCCTACCGGTACGATATCCATGTATTTACCATGGGCAACACCTGTTATCCACTGGTCACTGGTCGTTTTACCCTTCACCCAACGCACCGTGCCGTCCGGCATCCAAATACGCCATTTACCTTGGTTGCCACTATCGTTGGGTAAATCAACACCGTCCATCATCTCATACTTATGGCCGTAGATGTCCTCATAGCCAGACAACTGATATTGTTTACCTGAGTCACGGTCGGAGAACCATACTCGTCCTGCCCACGATACCAAGCGTACTGGTGGATAGAACCGTCCACGATGGAATTCGTGATCTTGTCGTTTATTTTATACGCTTCGTCATAACCGATCGTATCCTGCATACCATAACCGGCTGTACCGCCCGTGATACGATTGTTCGTATGCTGACCGCCTCCGCACTGTTCCTGGCTGTCACGACGGCCATATCTTGCGTAAAACAAGTTCGCTATACGGGAGTGCATCAACGCGTCTATCTGTTGCATACCGCGCTGAACCGAGTAATAATGAAAGTCGATCCAGTTCATGCTGGCCGTCGTGGAATTACCCGTTATGCATGAACGCAACTTGCTACCTACCACGCTACTGCCTACTACCGCACAAAGATGTTCCTCGTTGGCCACCCAATCGGGCTCCATATCCTCGATCTTGTCGGAGTTGGAAAGAACCACCTTGTCAAACTCGGCCGTGTTCAGGATCGAGAAGTGCAAGGCCGTGGCGTCCTCCGGAACATCCGATATCAAGTACATGCCGGCCTCGAACTTCAGACCGATCGTAGGGACCACGATGGTTTTGACCACGTTTCCGGAGCCGTCAACAAATAGACTGCGACCAAACCCGTACCGGGAACACTCGGAAAACGTACACGCTTATAGCCTTGTACATCCACCTTGCAGACTGAATAGGTCTTGTCCGTGCTATAAGAATCCTTCAACGTGGGTTTGCCACTCAAAAGTTTGCGCTCTGTAAGGAAACCGCCCTGCGTGTCTTTGATGTCGTCCAACGTCAGCACCGTCACATCCGGAACAGGAGGCATATCGTCAGGGCCGTTGGAACTGTAACAGCTGTAATATTTCTCGTTCAGGTAGTCATTGACACCTTTCGACCAAAAGAACGGTTCGTACATCATCCAGTCGCCCTCGCTGCTGTCAAGTTTGGCTGCGCTGCATCGTAGTATTTATTACTGCTGGTATCATCCAACGGACAATAGGTCATCTCGCCGTCCGGATTGTTCACGTCAACCGTCTGGCCCGCCATCTCCACTTTACGGCTCGTGGGCTTTTTCGTCACCTTGGCAAGCACACGGTGGCGCTTCTTGAGGATCGCCGCCACGTGGGCATTCATGACGTAAGTATTGCCATACTTATAACCGGTCTCGTTGTCCGGGTTGGAAATGTTGGCATCGTCCGGAGCGCTTTCGTCCGACTCGATGATGCTGTAGGCCGGTTGTACGATCTCCAGTTCCGGATACCGCTCACGATACCGGTCGGCCTGTTCGTCATCCATGTACTTTGTCAGGCAGAGCCTGCCACGCAATCCGGAATGACGGTTGTCTATCGCTCCGGTGGAGGTATAGGTACCATAATCGTAGTATTTTCCGAGCAGCCTGCCGTCATCCTCCATATCGATGTCAAGGACAAAACGCTCCAGTTTACCGCTACCGTTCAACTTGGCCTGATGAAGACGTTCCAGCATGGCAAACCCGTCAATGCCCGGACAACCCATGAACCGGTAGCCTCGCACGTTACCGATGCCATCCAGTACCAATCCGCTCTCTGCCAACCTGGGAAGATATTCCAGAAACAGTTCCTCTATCGTTTCCGGCAAGCATAACTGCACAACAGGCGCACCGGTGGCAAGTTTCACGCGGGTAAGCCCCGTGCCTCTCACGTCCAGCTTCTTCAACCGTCCCTGCCAGCTCAAGTCCAAGGTCGTCACGTTGCCGTTATCGCCATTCCGTGCCAGCAGGTTGTTGCGCATATTAAGCTCTTCCAGAAGAAGCATGCCGTTCGTCGAGGCCATGAATGAACCGTTACGATAACCGCTGGCTTTCTCCACGCTCATGTCAAGTTTAACCAATGAGGTAAGCAAGCCGAAATTGAATCCGATGGCGAACGCGTCCTCATGCCACACCAGCTCCTTGATTTTGGCCGCGCGATAATCTTCAGCGGGTCGTTCTCACCGAAGGCACGGGCCAGCTGCAGGGAGTGGAGCACGTCCGCATCCACCACGCCGCTGTCGGCCTGAACGCCGTTGCTGGTGGAAAGCTGCACACGGTACGGGATGGTCAGCCGGTACTGCATCGGCTTCAGTTTGTATGCCTTGTCCAGCGATGCCGTACTCTGGTAGAACTGGGCGCCAGCGTAGAGACATAACCGTACTCCACCTGCTTCAGGTCATACCTGCGCTGGATGAAATAGTTACGGTGAGCTTTCAACGAACCCTTCAGACCGTAGATCTGCGGATACGTCTGTTTGGCACCGTCAGCCCCCACCGGCATCTCGTTCAGGAACGGATACACATACTTGAAGATGCCTGATTTGTTGTACAGCCGGCTGCACCACTTCTTCATCTGCTCGGTGTCGAAATGGTCAACGGCCTTCTGGATGCTGAAGGCACTCATGAAGCTGGTACCGCCGTTCACACCCCTGGTCATCACTTCTTCCAGCAGATTGCCCATATTGCCCAGTATCAGGTTCCACAGCCAGCTGTTGTGTCCCTGCATCACATAGGCCCCGTCTCGCTTCGTCTGCCGGTTGTCGTCATACTTCCCGGTCAGGAACGACTTGTTGTCCGAACCCAGCTGGCAGTCACCGTCGTAATAGGTTATCCACCACATCACGCCGTCCCATGTCCGCACCAGCATATTTTTCGCCAGCTGGTCCACACCCAGGTTGAACTGTACATACAGGTAGTAGGCGGCCAGGTTGGGAAGGTTGAAATACTTCCCGGCTTCCGCTTGAAGGTCGGGCTCACCCATTTGGCCGTCGGGAACTTGTTGCCGTCATCCTCATAGTCCACCCCGTCAAAGGTGTGCGTCTCCTTGTTATAGGCCAGATTCTTGCCGGCAGGCGTTTCCCTCACGCATTTATAGAGGAAACTCATCATGCGGTCAAGCGCCTTGTACATCTTGTCGTACTTGTCACCGGTGCAGGTGTTCCTTGATGTTCGGTTCTTCTTCGGCATCGCCTCCGCCATCGTTCCAGAACACGTCTTTCGGATGGTTGAACTCGAAACCGCCGTCAAAGTTGAAATCCATGAAGTCCGTATGGTCGGGCTCCGTGGACGGCAGCCAGCGGAACAGGCACAGGTCGTTCGAGTTGTTCAACGTCTCGATGCAGATGGGCAGGTATTCCTTCGGCCGGTCGCCGTTCGCCTGCAGGTAGTTCAGCGTATCACCGGTCCCCCACTGTTCTTCGCCGATGGTCTTGTCCTGGCCGAATATCGGGTAGCTGTCGCTCTTCTCGTTGTTCATGTTGTACTGGCCGTAGTAGGTCAGATCCTCATCCACACTCTTTGCCACAAACAGGTCACAGGGCAAGCCGTCAATGGCCGAGCGTATGTCTTCCTTGCACGTATCCGCATGGTCGGCGGCATACTGCTGGGCAGGGGTCAGGATACCCATTTCCTTCATGCCGTCATGGATGAACTTCGCGCCACCGGTGTTGGTGGTCATGGAGGAGTCCGAAAAGTCACACTTCGCACAGGCGAGTTTTGCCCCCACCGAGTTGTCCCGCAGTCGGAACAGGTTCTTCTTACCCTCCGTAGCTGTCGGGTTGCTCTGCTGCCCGTTACCGTCTATCTCGCCGTAGCTCATCCGTGCCGTGTAACCGCTGGCTGTCTTCTGGAAGTAGAAGCGCAGGTTCTTGCGGGCATAGTTCACCGAACTGGTACCCTGGATACGCAGATAAATGTCACGGGCTATCCAGTCCAGCGCCCGGTTCTCACCGTTGTAGAATCTAACTTCCCGGCACAGCTTGTTGGCCTTCTTGTTGTTCAGCTGGGCCAGCGCATCCATCACGTTCAGCGTGTCGCTCTCGCTTGGCACCTCACTGCCCACGCTGCCCGTGCCTATCAGTACCAGGATCGAGTTCCGCCGCTTCTTCATCAGTCCCATCAGCTTCTCCATGCTCACCGTGTCCCCCTCGTTCAGCACGCGGTTGTCCTCATCCAGCGAGCGCACGCCCGGTTCCCCGTCGGCATCCTCCAGATGATTGCGGTCCACGATGTAGTTGTTAAGCACCTCGTCCGAGGTCAGCGCCTTGTTATAGATGCGCACGCTCTTCACGTTCAGATCAGCCCCTCCGATTTAAACTCCAGCTGGCTCCGGATGTCGAAGTTCACCTTGTCCAGCCACTTCGAGGCGGCCGACTCCTCCCCGTTCACATAGAAGCCGATCAGCGTCCGCTGCTCGTTGGTCTCCACGTCCGGGTAGAACACGTAAGTGATACGGATATTCTTACCGGGTTCAAACTTCGTACCCACCGAGTCCTCATAGCGCAGGACCTGACCGGCATCCATCGCCTCCGTCACCACGCCGGTAAGGAACTTCGCCTCCTCCGGGGTCACCACCAGCCGTAACGGTTGCCGTTTTGCAGGGTGCCCAGACAGGTGATCAGCTCCGCGTCGGTGTCAGTCACGTTGGCCGTGCTGTATTCTATCTCCAACGTCATGCCCACGTCGCGGATGGCAAAACCCTCGGGCTTGTCCGCCTCATTGAACGGGCGGTACCCTCCGTCGGCGGTCAGGGTCATGCCCGCACCGCCGGCCAGCAGCAGGCGGTCCTTGTGCCAGCCGCTTCCTGCGCCGTATTCGTTCACACTCCACAGCACATCACGGAATTCCATCCGTTTGTCCCCGCTCACCCAGCTTTCCGGGTTGTTTTCCGTGTTGCTTCGCCCGAAGGCATCGAACGTGCACACGGCATCCGGTGCCAGCGTGGCTTCAATGTCGGGGTGCGATGTGGTGTTCACCTGCACCTCAAGCACGGCATCACCGCACGACACACGGTAATCCAGCGGTTCCACGTTCACGTTCGTACGCCCGTAGCTGCCGGTCTCACCGCGCTGCAGCAGGTCTTCCTTCACCACACTGCCCCGGCTGGTCACTTTCACACGGGCCGTGTACGCATCCCTGTCATAGCCGGCATACGTGAAGTTCCACGCCGTGAACTGCTCTGCCTCCAGTACGGGGTGCTTCCAGTCACGCTGGAACCCTGCCGCCCGGTGGTTGAACATCATGCCGGCATAGGCCGTCACACCTTCCCCGGCTTTCAGCAGGGTCAGGTAGTGTATCTCGCTCACCACGCCGGAGTTCTCGTGCAGCGCATAGGCTTCCACCACGTTCATGCCCTCCCGCATTTCACTCAGCGCAACGGTGACGTTCTTCTGCTGGACACCGGAACCGGCTGACAGGCCAAGCGTATAGGCTGCCCGCCGTTGATACGGTAGTAGATGTTCTTCTCGCCACTCGTTCCCTTAGCTGTAAATGGGATGTTCACGTCGTTCCGGTATCCCCCGTCAGCCAGTCCGTTCCCAACCGAATAAGTGGTACTTAGTTCCATAGCCACCATCGTCACTCTGGCGGTAGCGGTTTTCATCAGCGTACCGCATCATAACCGGCCTGCGCCTCCACCTGCACGGTGTAGGTCGTGGCATCCTTCAGGTAAGGCGACGCGTCAAAAGTATAGCTCTGACCGGCCGTAACGCCGACAAACTCCGCATCCTGGAATTCCGAAAGGACCGTGGAGCCACGTTTTACGACCACCTTGGCCTTCAGGTCGCTGTAGCCACTCACCTCGCCGCCACCGGCCGTGCCCACGCCAACGGCATATCTCACCACGAAACCGGTACCCAACGACAAATACTGGGAAGCGGGCAAGGAGGAACCCGAAGCATCGGTCAGGTCTATATTCACCACCACCTTGTCATCGTCGCTATACTTGGAAAAGCGCACCTCCCTGTCGCTTTCTCCCCCTTCGCCATCCTTCTGCGTGACTGTCATCACGTACTGAGTGCCGTCCTCGCTGTCCGTCACGTCGATATTCGTCACGGTACCCACCAGCGAGGCGAACACCGCGCCGCTCGTGGGGGCTTTCGTCTCACCGGCGGCCAGCTCCTCCGTAGGGGTGGCCTTGTCATCAATACTTTTGATATAGTTCTCCACCAACCGGCCGCTCACCGGAAGATTACCCGTGGATTCGTCACCGGACCAATCGGTCTTCTGCATATCCAGACCGTCCTCGTCATACACTTTTTTCGCCATATCGTTATTCTTTAAAAGTTATTTCATCCGTTTCCAGCCATCCGTTCGGCTCCAGGGTTTGTCACCGCGCCAAAAGCCCGCGCCGAAACAGCTCCGGATGGCTTGCCAAACCAGCCTGGCCCCTATATAGACCGTCGCCACCACCCGTTCGCCTACACGGATGGCCGTCACCTCTTTGTTTCCAACACTTATCATACCTATTCCTCCTCGTAAATCAGGTAAATGGTCTTGCCGTCCTTTTCCGGGAGACTTTCAAACTCCTCCTCACTCATCTCCTTATGTTTGTAGCCTTGGGCTATCGCATCCTCGGCCTTCTTCGCGGCCGCCTCCGCCTTTGCCGCCGATTCACCCGCCGTTTGAATGGCCTTTTTTGTCTCCTGGGTGGCCGCTTCCATTTCGGGAGCCAATCCCTCCACCTTTCAGCGGCCTTGATCGCCCGGGCCGCCGCGTCATCGGCTGGCTTGCTCAATAAGGTGATCGGGACGTTCACCAGTTTGTCACCTTTCTGTCCCGGCAGGATTTGACCCCGCTCAGCGAGCCGACCGTCTCAAGGGATTCGACACTCTTCGATTCCGCCTTGACCGCCTCCAAAACCTGGGCGATATCCGATTCTGTCAGTGCCATATCAAACCCCTCCCTCTATCAGTTCATAAACCTGGCCGTAACCGCCGGCCGTCAGGCTCTCGCCGCATACCTCCTTGATAAGCGTACCCTCCTCGGTGGTGATCTCCAGGATTCCACCGCCCTGGATGATACGCTGGCACAGGACGTAAGCCTTGAACTTCTCATCACGGCCTACCGGTTTGTCTTTTCCGTAATTGAACAGGGCCTCCGCCACGGCGGTGGCGATGTTGTCGCCGCCAAGCTCGTTCCCGTCAAAGCCCCTGAATCTCCTGTTTAAGTCAACTTTCATATCTCTTTGGTTTTAAATGTTTATTCCCCTGTATAGCCGACAATGATGCCGCCCCTCACGATAAGTCTTATTTTATCAAGGTCGGGATTCTGGGCGGCACCATCCCCCCAGTTCACACCCTCGTTATACACGTATGTACCGTCGGAATTGCGACTCTTGATGTACCGGAACCCTTTCGACGCGCAAACATCACTTGTCAATCCGTTACCGGTATCCCTTACATCTACCGGACCCACAAAGAACCCGGCATAGGTCATACCGCTGGCCGGATAGGTTAAGGAGCCTATCGATGCGTATATAGCGGCCCCACCGGATGTCGCCCCGACTGATTTTACGCCAAACCGACCACTGGTAGCGCCATTGAAGGCCACGTCCACGATCCCCTCCGTCGAGGAACTCGAGACTCCCAGTTTCAAACTCCGGGAATCGTTTCCGAAATAATCGCGGCTCTTCCAATACAGACGGCCGGAATCGATGGTAAAGCCGCCGATCTTACCGCCGCTCGCCTTGACGGTACCGCTGATGTTCGCGTTCCGGGTCTCGATACTCCCGTCCGTGAGGACCTTGAAATAGCCGTTAGCCGTAACAAGCCCCTCCAGTTTGATTTGGTCGGCTTTAATGGTAACACCGGAAACAAGATTGCCGAACTCGTCACGCTTGACATAGACATTCAGTTCCGCCTTCTTTACAAGCCCGTTGCTTGTAACGCCCTCAGCGAACAGCTTGGAAAAATTGGCGGTAGTCACCAACCCGGATTTATTCCGCAATTCCCCGTTCTCATCGAAATGGACAGAAATCAGCCTGTTATATTTGGCCGTCGTGATAATGGAGGATGCCTCCAGCACATTGCCGTCCTTATCGAAATTCGCCGCCGCGATTCGGATCATCTTCTCCGACTGGTCGAAGAACGTGGCATACTTGTACGCCAGGGCATCCGTCCGGTCTGTCGAGAACACCAACAAGGACACTTGGATAACACCCGTGAACGACAGCTTGAAGTCACCGGTCCCGTTCCACAGCCCGGAATGGTTGAATACCTTCTCCCCACCGACCGGCAAATCACCGTCGTAAGCGAACATGTTGAAATTCTCGTATCCGTTCTTGTTGGAATTGACAAACTCGATACGCAGGTGTCCGGCCTCGATCACCTTGTAATGGAAGGACAGGTAGACATAGCCCGGAATGCGAAGCCCGTCCCCGTTCAACTCCTTGAAATCGGGAATCGTGCGGAAATCCCCGTTCTTCTGCATGATATAGCTGTTCGTTATCCTGACGTAAGGAACCTTGCCGGTCTTTACGACCTCCACGTTGCCGTTCTCGCTCGATGCTAACAGTTTGTTACCGGCAAGAATCCACTTGCCGCCGAAAGTCAGGAACGCGGCCTTGTACCCGCTTATCCATTTACTCATCCCCTCGGTAAACGTGGTGTTGTCGAAAAAGCTCTGCTCCTCCTCACCTCGTCACGCAGACCCTCCACGCTGATTGTATCTTACCCTCCGTAATTTCAAATTTCGTCAGGATATCCTCGCCGGTCATGAGACGAACGTACCTTTCAAATATACGTTGTCGCCATAGAGACCGTTCCCGTGTGGTTGGCTATTCGCCGGGAAAGCACTGTCCTTGATACCGTCAAGATTACCCACCCGGCAGCGCAAACAGCCGTTGAAGTTTTTCGCCATCACGCCATCCAGTATGTCAACACGTGGCTGCCCGTCCTCGGTAGCTGCTATGCTGATCAGGTTCTGCCGGAGCGGGTTTTCCGTGTTACCCATAAGTACACACTCATCGCCCGCCTTCGGTTCCGTCCCACCAAACTCCCTCTGGGGTACCGTTATCCCTTCCGCATCGCCTTCCGACACTTCCACCCAGTAACCCCGAATCTCCGCCCCCGTAAAAACGGCACAGCGCATCAGGTCGTGCGCCACGAACGTGTTCTCTTGCTCAAAGGAGATGCGGTAATTGTTGCCCTCCTTGGCCACGGTCTTGATCTTACCGTTGGCGGCGGAGACAACCAGCTGCCCCCTTACGCTGCGTACCGTTTCTATGAGCAGCTCCAGAGCCACCAACGTCTGCCGGATGGTCGCCTTGTCTATCGTGAGATTACTCAGCCCCGTTATTTTATCTATCCATATCTGCCAGCCCTCGCCGAACATACCGTCCACGAAACGGGTGCTCCGGAGCAGTTCCCGGATGACCGCCGTCAGAAACTCGGCGTTCCCGTCACCGTCAACATTGCCTCCGGATTCCCCGGCTTTGTAATCCCCAAAATAAGCCCCTTTCAAAAAACCGATCACCTCGGCCGCGGTATCCCGATGGCGTTTGCTCAGGAACTCCCTTTGGCTTCTTTTCGCAGAGAAAGGTTGTTGTCCGTGGCAGAGTGTTGTCGAAGCTCCGGATGATGTCCGGGAGCCCGGAACTTTCGGCCTTGGCTTTCGTATAGCTTTTCAATTCCCCTATGCTGTCGTTTACCCTGTCGAATTTCGATACCTGCAGGGCGTCGCTGATCTCCAGGTCCATCTCCCCGGGAAGGTTCACCTTACGCGTGATCTTCGTAATGCGGCTCCTGCGGTAACCGTCTTTCGGGAAATACTCCGAGCTCTCCAATTTTACGCGCCGGCCGACAAACAGCTCGGCCTCCTGCTGCTCGATCCACACATGGTCGGTCGGAGCTTTGTAAGCGGCGATATCCAGCCAGTGGTCCTTGTTATAGTCATCGACGGCTTTCTGGAACTCCTCCTCTGCCAGCCGGTAATACTTATCCGGCATCCGGATGTTCCAAAGGACATAGGTGTCCCCGGCCTTCGGGACGAGCTTGCCGCCCGGAAGCTGCGTGTCGTCGCCGTAAGGCCAGATCGTGATGATCTCAAACTCACGGGTGGCGCTATCGAAGTTTACCTCGAAATAATGATCGTCCCCCTCTCCCAGCCCGGAAAGGTCACCGCTCTGGAAGGAGACGCGTTTCGTCTCACCGGCCAGTTCATAATCGTTAGGATCGAAATCCATCCCGCCATCCTTGAAGTAATAGACGGTAAAGGTCTTACCCTCCTCATTCGTCACCTCCTCACTGCGGACACTGCTTACCGTTCCCACCCGCCGGGGATAGATACCGCTGAAGGCGGCCTGCTCGTAGTGGTCATAGATACCGTACTCGTCCACGCCCACCTCCACGTACTTCTTTTTTCCGGGGAGCATCAGACGGGGGCTGCCGTACTTCTCGGCATCGATGTTCCGGCTGCTCCCGATCGGAAAAAGGCGCGTGTAAAACTTCGCCGTATTACTCGTATCCCGCTCCAGGAGGTCAGCCCCTTGCCGTATCCCAACGTGATCTCCTCGCCGTGTTCGCAACGGCACACGTTCACCGTCTGCCCCTCGACCCACCATTCGGCCTTGCTCCCACCTTGCCGGCGATCTCCTTCAAAGCCTGGTCGCAGTACATACCTTCATAGTCGATCACGATAAGATCGGTACCGTCCACCTGCCCGACTTTCCAGTCGGTAATGTTACCCATGCCGTCGTTGATGGCCTTCACTACCATCGCCACATGGTCCCGCGGCGTGGCCGTCAATGTAAACAGGGGATTGGTGTCGCCGTCCGTTGTTTCCAGCACAAGAAAACGCCTGATCAGCTCTCGATACCGTACAGCTTCAGGTTATACTCCCACTCACTCCCGCTTTTCTCTTTCGGGGTGTACCGCTCCGTCAGCCAGTACCGCTCGCCCATGTAGTCCGTGAAGTCGCCTACATCAAGGGGGATATGGGCATAATGCGTGAAGGAGAGCGCCAGCACGTTGTCGCCCTGCACCTCCTTGCTCTGCGTCGAACTGTCACTTGCAGCCACATCCGCACGCTTGGCCCCGGCTTTATCGTATATCGTTAGAAGCATATTCGAATCGTCTTTGAATGGTTATATAATCGGTACCGGCTCGCGGAACTTCACCTTGAATTTCCCGGCGTGGACCCCTTCCTTCCACAAATAGGTCAGTGGGGTGAACTTCGGACTGTCCGTGTATTTCACGTGCAGGGTCAGATCAAGCTGGGGAAACGCGATGTCGAGCCACCCGTCCTTCCCTTTCTTCAGAAAATTGATGAACGCGAAGTATTTCCGCAGCCATCCCTCCTTTGTCTTGTTATACAGGGCAAAGTGCAGCGTCACGTCACGCGCCTCGTTCCTCGGGGTAAGGACCGCGCTGTATTTCTCCCCGTCCTCCTCCCGTATGTCCACGGCCGTCTCCTTCTTCGTCTTGCTCGGGGTCAGGATCGCCGAGAGGTTATCCATGCCACCGCGCCGGTCCTCCACCAGGAACACGCCGTATTCCGTCCAGATGTCCGTGCCGTTCACCAGCACCAGCCCGCCCAATATATCTGCCATGTCATTTCACTTTTAGTCCGTCACGTATCATTTTCTTTATCTCATCCTTTATCTCGCCCAGGTGGCCGGCGCTCACACCGGTGTTCTCGGCTATCCGGGCCAGGTGGCCCTCGGCCGTGTCTATCTTCTCCGACACGCTCTCCAGCCGGTCGTCCATGCTCGACCAATGTTGCAAACCGCCGGTAAACATCCCCTCCAGCTTCGTGCCCTGGTCATACGTCATGGCCGTGTAGCCGCCCGCTTTCGCGCTTTGACTGGTGCCGCCGGCTTCGGTCTTGTCGTAGCCCGTGGCCGCCGCCAGGTTGTCACGCAGGGCAAGGGCTTCATCCATATACTGCATGTACTCTTCCATCAGCGCGTTCCGTTCCGCCTCGGTCAGTTCGTTGTCCTCCATGGCCTTGCCGAACTTCTCCCACCAGCCTTTCAATTTCTCGCTATACAGCTCGCCTATCTTGTTACTCAGCATGGCTTTCATAAAGTACTCGGATATATCCTCCGCCGCATCCTTGGCACCGTACTTCATGTTCATCAGGTTGTCGATGAAGCTGCTGTACATACCATCGAATGAAATGCCCGTCAGCCCTTCATACAGCTGGTCGGTCAGTTCCTCCAGCTTGCCGGCCTGGTCTATGTAGTCATCCAGCTTCTCGGTCAGTCGCCCGCCATAGCCGCCCTTACCGGTATTCTGTATCTGCGTCCACATGTCCACATTGCTGCGCAGCGCCTTCATCTCCTCCGGGCTCAGGCTCCACAGGTTCCCGTCCCACTGGCGGCCAATCTGTCCGCTCAGTTTGTCTATCTGTGCCTGGCTGAAACCACCCCAGTAGTAGTTCCACGAGTGGTGGCTTTTGCTGTAGCGTGCCTGTTCCTGCGCTATCTGCAGATAGTTTGCATTCGTCTCTTTCTGGTATTTGTAAGCATCCCGGTAAGCTTCCACCGATTTAGTCCCCTTGCTTGCCTTGATGGTATCGGTCAGGTCCTCAATGGAGGTCTGCAGTTTCTCGTTCCGGTCTGTAAGGCGGTCTATAGCCGCCTGCACTTCCCTGGCGTTTCCGCCGATGCCGAACAGTTTGTTGAAACCTCCGAAAGACACCGTGTTCAGCAATCCCCCGATACCTTTCACAAGGGAACCGCCTATCTGTTTGAACAGGTCTCCGCTGAGGATATTGTCGAGTATTC
>ENA-OQDE01000200-OQDE01000200.1-human-gut-metagenome-genome-assembly--contig:-NODE-200-length-38776-cov-2.874641_pt1 | contig 38776 bp, 39 predicted proteins | sample MGYA00242768_ERZ504595 | MGnify/ENA primary metagenome ERZ504595 (study PRJEB26092, sample SAMD00036307) | human gut metagenome | host: Homo sapiens | study: EMG produced TPA metagenomics assembly of... | reverse complement strand
ATCAGACATATCGCACGGCTCCCCCCACAACCCTATCCAGAACAGCTTCCCCACAAACCTACTCTACAACATTCAAGCAGCAACACCCACCCCGCCAGGTTCCCCGGCCTACTTTTTTCTCCGTCAGGCGAGCGCCCATAACGGAGCGTTAAGAAGGGCAGACTGTTTGAGCGTAGCGAGTTTCTGCCCTTTAGCGAAGTGAAGGAAGCGAGTAGGAGAAAAAAGTCAGCCTTGAATTTTTCTTTGCTTCTTTCTTTTTGTTTCAAGACAAAAGAAAGATGATTAATTACTTCATGGATCCCCCTACAATATCCAGCAATTCGTTTGTAATCGCCTGCTGACGACTCTTATTGTACTGCTTCGTCAAATCCTGGATCAGCTCGTTTGCGTTGTCCGTAGCCACTTGCATAGCCAACGTACGTGCAGCATGTTCCGAAGCATTGGAGTCAACAGCGGCAGTAAAAATCTTCTGGCTCAATACAGTGGGGATTAAGCTCGCGATTAATTCCTCTGCGTTCGGTTCGATGATATAATCATTGGCAATCTCGTTCTCCTGTACCTCCTCTTCATTCTCTCTGTCCTCTTCACTTACGACGTTCGTCAGATTAATGGGGAGATACGTCTCACGAAGAAGAATCTGTACCCCCATTGATTTGAAGTGATGATAGATTATTTCCACCCGGTCCACTTCGCCTGCTACATACAGATCCATCAGTCGGTGAGCCAGTTCGGCAGCCTCCTGATACGTTGGTTTGTCGGAGAGCGTTGGAGAAACCTCCTGCGGTTTGAAACCCATCCGTTTGGCCGCTTCATCCACCTTCTTGCCTACCGGGAATATCAAGATATTATCCTGTCCTAAAGTACGGAATTCCCCGATAGTCTGCATCATCATTTTGATGACATTGGCGTTGAAAGCACCACAAAGAGAAGTGTTCGAAGAAAAAACAACGATTGCTACACGCTTCACTTCACGCTCCTGCACATAAGGAGATTCGATAGGCAGGTCCGCGCTTAGGAAGTTAGTCAGAATCTTGTTCAACTTCTTTTGATAAGGCAGCATATTCTCAATGACTCCTTGTGCCTTGTGTAATTTGGCAGAAGCCACCATCTTCATTGCTGAAGTGATTTTTCGGGTACTCTTGACCGAATTTATTCTGGTTTTTACTTCTTTCAGTGAAGCCATAGTGATAATTAAAAATTAATAATTAAAAATTAAAGGGCGATCTGATTTATAAAAAAGCCAATTAGATAAATCAAAAACCATTCAGATTTATTTTAAAGGCCAATCAGATAAATCAATGACCGATTAGATAAATTGTTTAGTGACCATGGCGCAGTCTCTTCGATAGCCTTAATCACATTATCATCAATCACACCCGTTTTCAATATATCCAATACATCCTCCTGATGATTCAGTTGCAGCGATTCGATGAAGCTACGTTCAAAGTCCTGCACCTTATCCAGAGGAACATCGTGGAGCAGTCCGTGTGTACCACAGTAGAGAATAGCAATCTGCTGTTCTACGGGCATCGGGCTGTATTGAGGCTGAATCAACAGCTGGCCGTTCTTACGTCCCTTATCAATCGTCAATGCGGTAATCGGGTCCATGTCGCTACTGAACTTGGAGAACGCTTCCAGTTCACGATACTGTGCCTGGTCGATCTTCAATGTTCCCGCCACTTTCTTCATAGCCTTAATCTGCGCGTTACCACCTACACGGGATACAGAGATACCGACGTTGATAGCCGGACGCGTACCCTGGTTGAACAAGTCAGTTTCAAGGAATATCTGTCCGTCGGTGATAGAAATCACGTTCGTCGGGATATAAGCCGATACGTCACCAGCCTGCGTTTCGATGATAGGCAATGCCGTGAGCGAACCACCGCCTTTGACAATTCCCTTCAGACTTTCCGGAAGATCGTTCATTTCGCGAGCCACTTCCTCCTGACTGATAATCTTGGCAGCACGTTCCAACAGACGGGAGTGCAGATAGAAGATATCACCCGGATAAGCCTCACGACCTGATGGACGGCGAAGAATCAGAGAAACCTCACGATAAGCTACCGCCTGCTTGGAAAGGTCATCATAAACCACCAACGCATGACGACCGGTATCACGGAAATACTCGCCAATGGCAGCACCCGCAAAAGGAGCGTAATACTGCAATGCAGCCGGATCACCAGCCGTAGCAGCCACCACAATCGTGTAGTCCAGTGCTCCGTACTCACGAAGCGTATTAACGATAGAAGCAACGGTAGAACCTTCTGACCGATAGCCACATAAATACAATATACAGGATCACCTGCCAGGAAGTTACTGCGCTGGTTGATAATCGTATCAATAGCGATGGCAGTCTTTCCCGTCTGGCGGTCGCCGATAATCAACTCACGCTGTCCGCGACCGATAGGAATCATGCGTCTACCGCCTTCAATCCCGTCTGCAACGGTTGGTTCACAGGCTGACGGTAAATTACTCCCGGAGCTTTCCGTTCCAATGGCATATCATACAGTTCGCCGCCAACCAGCCCCTTGCCGTCGAGCGGTTCGCCCAGCGGTCGATCACACGTCCCAGCATGCCCTCTCCTACACGGATGGAGGCGATACGTTTGGTACGCTTCACGACGAATCCCTCTTTGATCTTGTCCGTCGGACCCAACAGCACAGCACCCACGTTGTCCTCTTCGAGGTTCATCACGATTGCTTTGATACCATTGTCAAACTCCAGCAATTCATTGGCTTCGGCATTTCGCAATCCATAGATACGCACTACGCCGTCGCTCACCTGGAGCACCGTACCGATTTCGTCAAGTTGCACATTGGCGTTGATTCCTTCGAGCTGCTTGCGCAATATATCAGATACTTCGCTTACTTTTATATTTTCAGACATTATACAATTCTCCTATTCTTATCAATAAATTGTTGTTTCACTCGCTTCAACTGCGTGGCAACGCTTGCATCCAGTCGGTAGTCGTTGACATCGAAGATAAATCCGCCTTCGATCGAAGATCTATCACCGTTTCGAGTTCCATCTGGGCGTGCAAGATATGCTCTGCTGCGGAACGAATCCGGTTTTCCGTTTCCTTATTGACGGGAACGGCTGTAATGAGCTTACCCACTCCGATATGCTTCAGCTTCCGGTAGAGATCCAGATACATCAGGCTGATAAATTGCAGATAGCCTTCACGCCTGTTTCGCAGTACCAAAGTGATAAAACGGACAAACTCTCTGGTCGATTTTCCGTCACCGTCGGCAGCCGTGCAGACTAACGCCAACTTTTCCTTCGTTGTGATGACCGGATTATCAAGTGCTTCGCGCAAACCGGGCTGTTCACAAAAACTGTGCGACAGCGTCAGGAACTCCTGATATAACCTGTCCTCCAGACCTTTTTCCTGTGCATATTCAATGATGGCTTTTGCATAACGCATTGAGAGTATTCCGACTTCCATCTTCCTTAGTTCTTATTCGGGGTTAGTACTTCATCCAGCATACGGTCGATCATGCCCATCTGTGCTTCCTTGTCCTCAAGACTCTTGCGGAGCACTTTCTCGGCGATGTCCACAGAAAGCACGGCTACCTGGCGACGGATGTCGCGGATGGCTTCGTCTTTCTCTATCTGGATTTGTTGTTTCACCGCATCCAGTTCTTTTTGTGCGGCAATTTCGGCTTGTTTACGGGCCTCGTGAACAATCTTGTCACGTTCTTCCATTGCTTCCCTCAAGATGCGTCCTTGTTCTTTGTTGGCGGCAGCCACCAATGCGTCGCCTTCCTCTTTCAGTTTGGACAACTGGGCATTAGCCTCTCTCGCCACCTCCAAAGACTGGTCGATATAGGTCTTACGACCCTCCACCATCTTGATGATGACGGGGAAGCCGTATTTCGCCAATATCACGAACACAATCCCGAATGAGAGAAACATCCAGAACAGCAGGCCACTATCAGGTAATAGTAATGACATAATCTTTATTTACGATTTTACGATTTACAATTTACGATTTCGCGGCTTATCATGATTTGAAACATGGTTCACGCCTGCGAAATTCGCTTGTTATATACCTGATTAGAGGAAGAACACCAACAGACAAACTACTACCGCCAACAGAGCCACACCTTCAATCAAGGCGGCGGCGATAATCATGTTCATACGGATGTCCCCTGATGCTTCCGGCTGGCGTGCGATTGCCTCCATTGCCGAACCACCAATCTTACCAATACCCAAACCAGCTCCGATTACTGCAAGACCTGCACCGATAGCTGCACCTAATTTACTAACTCCTACTGCTGCTGCAGTGGCTTGTAACAATACTGATAGTAACATAATTTTCAGTTTTAAAATGGTTTATATTTTCTCTTGTTTATTATTTAATCATTCATTCCGCGCGTTTATTCCGTATTCTTTTTATCAACGTTTTCACCGCGTTTCATTTCAATTTTCTTCAGCTTTCACTTTGGCACCTTCCTGTGCCAGACCGATAAACACTGCCGACAACATCGTAAATACGTAAGCCTGGATGAAAGCAACCAACAACTCAAGCGCATTCATAAAGATGTTGAACAATACAGAAGCCACCGTCAGCGTGCCGTTCAGTGCAGGCCCCATGCTTGCCGAGATAAAGATCAGGCAGGTAAGCACCAGCATCGCCATGTGTCCCGCCAGCATATTGGCAAAAAGACGAATCATCAAAGCAAACGGTTTCGTAAAGATTCCGAAGAACTCGATGAATGGCATCATCGGTATAGGCACTTTCAGCCACCAAGGTACATCAGGCCAGAAAATATCCTTCCAGTAATGTTTCGAACCGAAGATATTCACTGCCAGGAACGTGCAGACTGCAAGCACCATAGTGATAGCGATATTTCCCGTCACGTTCGCACCTCCGGGGAAGAACGGAATCAATCCCATCATGTTATTGATAAAGATGAAAAAGAACGCTGTCAGCAGATACGGTGCAAACTTCCGGTAGTTGGGTCCTACACAACTCTTGATAATATCGTCGTTCACCATCATGATGAACATCTCCATGAATCCGATAAATCCTCCCGGCGCTTTCGCTCCTTGCGGACGTTTTCTGTACCAGTGTGACACGCTCAATACGATGATGAGCAACAACACGCTGTTGAACAGCAAAGCAAATGTCACTTTCGTGATGGAAATATCCCACGGGCGGACCTGTTCGCCTGCCGCATTATACTCTACCAGTTTGCCCTCGTACTTACTTCCTTCGGGAGCGATGGAAAGTCCTTCATAAGTCCCTCCATTCTCTTCGAGACGGGAAGAAAGGAACGTGTGCCAACCTGTAGTGCTACTATAAACAATAATAGGTAATGGTATAGTAATGTGCGTGTTACCCCACGTCGTAATATGCCATTCGTAGGAGTCGCCGATATGACCGAACACAATTTCTTTCACATCCACCGTGTTCTCCTGTTCCTCTTTCGGAGTAATCTCGTCCTGCGTCTGTTGTGACACCGCTTCCCCCTCCTGTTCCTGTGCAAGAACCGGCAAGCTGACTGCCGCCATGAGGCAGAACAGAATCAACGGAGCTACTATGTTATGCAACTGTTTCATTTTTCTTCTTATTTTTCTTTTTCCGTTTCTGATTCAACTCAAAAGAGAAGAAGAACCAGGTTTCGAATACCAGATATATCAAATAGAACAAGATAAACGTCAGCAGAAAGGCTCTGGCTTCTTCGCGAACGGCAAGACAATAAATCAATACCAGAATCAGCGAAAGAATCATTTTTATCATCTTCGTTGCCAGATACAACAGTAACATTCTCTGTGGAGCATGCCGACGGCAAGCGTCGAAAGCATAAATGCTAAACAGCCCGAAGAAGTAAAAATAGATCGGAATAAACGGATACCCTCCGAAATAATGCCCCGGCAAAGCGAAGTGTAGAATGACAGCTCCGAGTGCCCCGCTAATTACCGCAAATAAGGTATGCCACCAAATAAAATTCCGTTTAGTTTTACTAATATTCACCATGTTACTGTGTTTTTCTGTAAGATTATAACCTCGTTTTTTTCAATTTTTTAATGCTTAGTCTTTGTGCCGGTGAGGAGTTTCCGTCAGGAAACACAGGCAGAAACCGTACCGTCACTCATTTCGACAAAACCGCCCTGAATATCCATCGTGTGCTCTTCTCCGTCCATCGTCGTGTAACTCAACGTTCCCGCTTTCAACGACGAAACAATGGGCGCATGCCCGGGGAGAATAGAAAACGAACCGATCATTCCCGGCAATGTGACAATCTTCACATTTCCGTCGAATATGCTCTTTTCGGGCGATACTATACTCAAATGCAGTTCTTTCATCATGCTATCTTTTTTATTTTTTTGCTGCCTGTTCCAGCAATTTCTTACCTTTCTCTATTGCCTCCTCAATGGTTCCGACATTCAAGAAAGCCTGTTCGGGAAGATAATCCACTTCTCCTTCCAGAATCATCTTGAATCCCTTGATGGTGTCTTCAATACCCACCATCACACCCGGAACGCCTGTAAACTGTTCAGCCACGGCAAACGGTTGTGAAAGGAAACGCTGCACACGGCGGGCGCGGTTCACTACCATCTTGTCTTCTTCCGAGAGTTCTTCCATACCGAGGATGGAGATAATATCTTGTAATTCCTTGTTACGTTGCAGAATTTGTTTCACTTGCTGCGCTACGTCGTAGTGTTCCTGGCCAACAATGTGCGGGTCGAGGATACGTGACGTAGAAGCCAACGGGTCTACCGCCGGATAAATACCCAGCTCCGTAATCTTACGGTCGAGCACGGTAGTTGCGTCCAAGTGGCTGAAAGTTGTTGCAGGAGCCGGGTCGGTCAAGTCATCGGCAGGCACATACACCGCCTGTACGGAGGTGATAGAACCTTTGCGGGTAGACGTGATACGTTCCTGCATCGCACCCATTTCCGTAGCCAGCGTAGGCTGGTAACCAACGGCGGACGGCATACGTCCCAAAAGGGCGGACACTTCCGAACCTGCTTGCGTGAAACGGAAGATATTATCAATAAAGAACAGAATATCGCGTTTCTCACCCTCTTTTCCTGCGTCGCGGAAAGATTCCGCCACCGTCAGTCCGGACAATGCCACAGAGGCACGTGCGCCCGGAGGCTCGTTCATCTGACCGAAAATCAGAGACACTTGCGATTTCTCCAGTTCGTTATAATCCACTTTCGAAAGATCCCAGTGACCTTTCTCCATTCCTTCTTTGAATGCTTCGCCGTAACGGATTACACCGGATTCAATCATTTCGCGCAGCAAGTCGTTACCTTCACGGGTACGTTCACCTACTCCGGCAAATACAGAGAATCCATTATGTTTCTTGGCGATATTATTGATAAGTTCCTGAATCAATACAGTCTTTCCTACACCGGCACCGCCGAACAAACCGATTTTACCACCTTTGGCATACGGTTCGAGCAGGTCGATCACTTTGATACCTGTGAAGAGCACCTCTTGCACAGTAGTCAAATCCTCAAACTTAGGGGGGTCACGATGAATGGAATATGCACCTTTGCGGTCGAGTCCTTTCATACCGTCGATCGAATCACCGACTACGTTCATCAGTCGTCCTTTAATCTGTTCGCCAATCGGATCGTGATCGGGCCTCCGGTGGGATACACTTTCATGCCTCTCTGAAGTCCGTCGGTACTGTCCATCGCTACGGTACGCACCGTATTTTCGCCGATATGTTGCTGAACTTCTACAACCAGTATTTTGCCGTTTGGCTCTTTATCTCCAGTGCGTCGTGGATGCTTGGCAGCACCAATTCTGCATCCGTACCCTCAAAGTACACATCGACCACAGGCCGATCACCTGCGAGATATGTCCGATAATCTGTGACATAAGCAATCTCTAATTTATTTATATTATTCTTTTCTCTCCTTTTGACTTTATAATATGAAAGGAATGCACATTTTTCGCGTTTTACCTATTTCATTATTATAATAAACAGTTGAGTTCAGTTTTTGTTCAACTATTTTCTATATCCCATAAACTTCTGTCCTTAGAAATAGTTAAAGAAACAACTGCGCAAATGTAGAAACAATTCCGTGTCGTTGTGCTTCCTTTTTCATAATTTGTCGTTCGATAACACTTATTAGACCTACAATGACTACAGATTGACCAATTCAGGCAAATTTCTGCTACAAATCAATAGCAAAACAAGTTTGGGGGCAATAATCTATCAATAAACTAAATTAACCCATCGAGTTTCCTATCTCTTTGTTAAAAATCAATGGATTAGCAAAAACAAGAAATAGTGGCAAAAACAACTAGTTTTGTGCTCGAACACAGAAAAGTCCGTATTTTCATGTTTTCCTTAAGAAAGTTTAAAGCCATATTTCCTGTTTTTCTCCTATCTATTCTATTCCTTATATATTCCGCATTTTTGCATTAAGATTCACATCCATCTTTATAAAGTTCCCAATTTGCATAAAAGAGCAATATAATAACGCCACATACAATTATTATCTCATTTTTTTGCTGTAATTTTGCACCACTAATATAAAACACTCAAAATGATGAAGAAAATACTGTTACTCGGTTCCGGCGAACTAGGAAAAGAATTTGTAATTTCAGCTCAACGTAAAGGCCAGCACATCATTGCTTGCGACTCCTATGCAGGAGCACCGGCTATGCAAGTGGCCGATGAATTTGAAGTATTCGACATGCTGAACGGTGAAGAGCTGGAACGTGTGGTGAAGAAACACCGCCCGGACATCATCGTTCCGGAGATTGAAGCCATCCGTACAGAACGCTTATACGACTTCGAGAAAGAAGGTATCCAGGTAGTTCCCAGCGCTCGTGCCGTGAACTTCACGATGAACCGCAAAGCCATTCGCGACCTTGCCGCCCAAGAACTCGGACTGAAAACAGCCAAATACTTCTATGCCAAAACTCTGGAAGAACTGAAAGAAGCTGCCGATAAAATCGGTTTCCCTTGTGTCGTTAAACCATTGATGTCTTCTTCCGGCAAAGGACAATCGCTCGTGAAGAGTGCCGACGAACTCGAACATGCCTGGGAATACGGATGCAGCGGCAGTCGTGGCGATATTCGCGAACTTATCATTGAAGAATTTATCAAGTTCGACAGCGAAATCACCCTGCTCACCGTTACCCAAAAGAACGGCCCTACCCTCTTCTGCCCTCCTATCGGACACGTGCAGAAAGGTGGCGACTACCGCGAAAGTTTCCAGCCTGCACACATTGATCCCGCCCATTTGAAAGAAGCGGAAGAGATGGCGGAGAAAGTAACCCGTGCCCTCACAGGTGCAGGACTTTGGGGAGTTGAGTTCTTCCTAAGCCATGATAATGGAGTCTATTTCTCCGAACTCTCTCCTCGTCCGCATGACACAGGTATGGTGACACTGGCGGGCACACAAAACCTGAATGAATTTGAATTGCATCTGCGTGCCGTACTCGGCCTGCCCATTCCCGGCATCAAACAAGAACGGATAGCGCAAGCGCTGTGATCCTTTCCCCGATTGCCAGCCAGGAACGTCCTCAATATCGCGGACTAGAAGAAGTGACCAAAGAAGAAGATACTTATCTCCGCATTTTCGGCAAACCGTTTACACGTGTCAACCGCCGTATGGGTGTGGTACTTTGTTATGCTCCGCTTGATTCTGATTTGGATGCGTTGCGCGACAAGGCTAAGAGAATTGCAGAGAAAGTAGAAGTTCATTAATACAAGAAATTCAGAGATAAGATGAATAAAATCCGCCAAGTAAACCTGTCTGATATTCCAGCACTGCAAGAGCTATATCAGCATACAGTTCTGACTGTGAACCGAAAAGATTATACAGCCGAAGAAGTAGCAGATTGGGCTTCGTGCGGAGACGATACGTCACACTGGAATGAGCTTTTCGAAGAACAACATTATGTGGTTGCAGAAAACGAAGAAGGCGTGATTGTAGGCTTTGGCTCTGTAAACGATGACGGATATATGCACACGCTGTTCGTTCACAAGGACTTTCAGCATCAAGGTGTCGCAACATCTTTGTATAAGCATCTCGAAGCATATGCACGAGAAAGAGGTGCGAAAAGATTAACATCGGAAGTTAGCATCACGGCAAAACCATTTTTTGAAAAACAAGGTTTTCAGGTCGATGAAGAGCAAAAGCGGAAAGCTAATCAAATGTGTCTCACCAATTATAAGATGAGCAAGCAGCTCTGTTAATCACATCTAATCATTTCTAAGATGAAAACATAGAAGAAAGCTCATTTGCAGATAAAGAAAGTCTTATTTTATATAAGAAAAACTCCAGCTATGGTGACGGATAAAGTTACATTAGCTGGAGTTTTTCTTTTTAACTTCATGAAATGAAAACGTCATTTCTTACTCAAGAAACGTTTAGCCAAATATTTACGTATTGGTTCATCATACAGCTTCAAACACAGATAAGCAAGAATAATACTCAAAATAAAGACACACAAAGCTACGTGCCAGGTTTCACCTAACGTGTAGAGTTGATTCTCAATCAGCCATGCATAGAACAGATACATCAACGGATAATGTATCACATAAACCGGATAAGATATATCTCCCAAAACTTACATATCTTTGTCGATTGCTTGTCCGTGGTGGTACCCGACGCTCCTATCCACAGAATGATAGGGAAAGCCACAATCACGCAAAACGCTTCATAAACACCATTCATGCAAAGCGGCTCCAACCCTTCCAGATAAGGAACAGAGAACAGGGCAATCAGCGCAATAGTACATATCCAAAATGCACCTTTCACCTTCATAGGCTTGAAATTGCGCGACATAAGCATACCCAACGAAAAAGGGAAAAGCATACGCAAGGAACCGCCCAAAAAGTTAACCCCATCCAGCGTCCAGCCCACTCCTATGTTTCCATAAGTGGAGACATTAAAAACAGCAAACGCCGCCAACGCTACGCCCAGCAACACCACAAACACCGTCAGTGCCTTGTTGGACAAGCGGCGAATGAACAACGCATACAGGATATTGCCGATATACTCAAAAAACAATGACCAGCAAGGACCATTCAACGGAAACATCTCACCGTTGCCACGAACTTCGTACCCAACACCCGGCATGGCAGGAATGAAGAAGATCGTACAAAGCAGAGACAACATTATCATGGAGATAGCTACGTGCGTCCCGTCCCATTGCACACTCCCCTGAATACAGAACGTGATAGCACCGAGAACGGCACCCATAATGACCATCGGATGAAGACGTATCAATCGGCGTTTAAAGAAATCTTTCATGGTGAGACTTTTACCCCAACGGTCGTCGTAAGCATAACCGATCACAAAACCCGAAAGGATAAAAAAGAAATCCACGGCTAAATATCCGTGATTCAGAGTTTCAATAGCACTATTACTGGCAAAAGCGAAGCCCTCGAATACGTGATACCATATCACCATAAGAGCCGCCACACCGCGAAGTCCGTCAAGAAGATCATAATGCGCCTTGGTGTCTGAAAAAGCTGAAGCAGAAATGTTCGACATTTGTTTTTCTATTAGTAAGTTAGTATTTTCAGAAGGCAAAGATACGGTTTGCGCTACGAAGTTTCTTTGCTCTAAAGCAAAAAAGCCCTGCTAATCGCTATTTTTTAGCACGTACGACTAAGGGTATAGATGGAAATGCCCAGAAAAGCAGCCACATATTTCAGCTTCACTCGGTTTATCAATCCGGGATAGCGACGGTTGAACTGTTCGTAGCGTTCTTTAGGCGAAAGTTGGAGGCGCTCCACAAACATGTGACTAAGCTCCTTATTCACATTCTGATGCAGGATTCTTCCCCAGTTGGCTATGTCGATATATGTTTCGTAGAGGGCATTCAGCTTGTCGATGTGGATGACGTAGATTTTGCAATCGGAAAGCGTTTCAACGCTTTCTACCGATGGTTGCTGATAGTAGAGCGAATCCATGCCGAACGTGACGTCGCCCTCCTGACTGAACCACGTAGTGGTGTCCTCTCCGTTGTGGTGGAATACGGAACGGGCGATGCCCTCTTCAATGAAATATACCAGGCGGTCTGTGACGCCTGCCTGAACGATACGGGTATCTTTGGGATAATACCTTAATTCCATATTCGCCTGAAGCGCTTGAAGTGCTTCGTCGGAAACCGGATAGATTTGCCTGATTTTACGAATGATATTTTCCATTTGGGGGTAATGGCGTATTGGGGGTTAATGACGTACTTTAGGATATTTATTATTAAAACGGAAACCAAGACCGAGCATCAGATAATTAGGGGTCTGGAAATCCTGAAGATTGTAGCCGATGTGAAGGAATGAACTCCGGGTGACGTTGATCTTCAACGCAAAGACCTGATACAGTCCGCGCAAATCGCCACGCCCCAGCACATTCGTTCCCAAGCCGACACCGATAGTAAAAAACGGCATCACGTATTCTGCCCGTCCGGAAAGTCCGAGCGCAAGCTGATTCTGAATGCCCGGCACGAGAAATTTACGACGGGAGGAACCACTGCCTGCATCGTACTCCACCAGCGCATCTTCGGTGTACACATTAGCACTACCGTCATAAACACCGTCCAGCGAAACTCCGAAACGCAGCTTATAGTTGAGATTGTACATCGGAGCAAAGTTGAATCCCGCTACGGGATAGCTGCCCGGTGATGCAATCTGCTTCTCGCCTACATAGACGCCTTTGCGACGCCACGAGCCGAACAACACAAGGTCATAACTGACGTGTCGCGGAAAACGGGGAACGTAGGGATGAACCAATGATTTAGTGAGGTCGGCTTCTTCCCGGTTGAAGTTGTACACCAGTCCGATTTTCGCTCCGGTGGTGTTGACACCTGCATTGGGAAACTTGGTGTTGCCGTTGGAGAAATGCGTGAAGTCTCCGCCGATGATAAAGTCGAAATAACGAGAAAGCGACCAGTTAAGGTAGATACCCGCATTGAGGTAGGCATTCACCCGTGAGCCTACGGCTCCGTTGTAGGAGTTGTAATCGTTGTCATAAGGTTTCCATCCGGCAGAAATACCGAAATTCCACTCGTAATTGAGCGAAAGGCGGGGATTGAAACGGGCAATGCGTGCACCTTGAAAGACATAGAACGCCATCGGATCACCCAGTTGCTTTTTGTCGCCAAAGGTGGTGAAAGCCAAGCCGAAACCTTGATAAGCTCCGCCATAGATGCGGTCGGCACAGGTGTTGGGACGAAACTTGAAAGAGTATTTCAGATGAGCGGCAAATGAACTCTGGATGGGTTTCCACCGTTCGTTCTCGCCTTGCAGGAAAGGATTGGTGGGGAACACGTATTGCGGCCGCGCCTCTATCCCCAACCGGTGAATGAAATGGTGGGAACGTAGGGAGCTACGGTGTCGGCTCCGCATTGCGGGAAGCTGTTGTGCCGGAAGCATGAATTTCTTCCTGCAATCTCCGCACTTCTTCACGAAGTTGGCGGACGTCCTGCTGGAGCTGTTCTACGTCTTGCCGCATTTCCTTCACCTCTTTCTCTTCCTGCCTACCTCCTGCGCACTAAGCGAAGTGTCGGGGAAAAGCAAAGCGGAACAGATTACGGCGATTTCCCATCTGGGTATCTTTACTCTCATATAATAGTCTGGTTTGTCTTTTCAGAACGGAAGTTACAAATGGAGCTTCTCAATAAACTGTGCCACATGATAGCCGTCCATCAACCCATGATGGCAGGTTACGGAAACGGGCATCATCAGTCTTTCTCCGTCACGGAAGTACTTTCCGGTGGAGATTTTGGGAACGCTGTCGCCCGAACGCATATTGGTGGGGTGCTTCATGTCGGTGAATGAGAGCCACGGCACTGCCGAATAATGAATGGCATTGGATGGAAAGTGCCTCCTTTGTTGAGTCCCGTAGTGCTTGCAAACGTTCCATTTCGGCTTTTGCCCGGCGGATAAAGACAAGTTCGTCCGGATCATATTCAAAGGCGGCAAAAGAAAAGGTATGGTCGTCACGGCCTACGGTGGCTTCGGGCAGAAGGCTGTCATAGCACACCACCTTATCGCCTTCGATGCGATAACGGAATTCTTCTACCGCAGCAGCGGCAGTCGTTATCCGGTGGAGGACTAACAGGGAAAAGGATATGCCTTTGGTTTTGGCTTCCTGATACGCGCGCGTACAGTCTACCTGAACGGTCACTCCGAAAAACGGATCGTCAAAAGCACTGAAATGTTCGTAATGTTCTCTTCTGTTCCAAGTAGCAATATCGATGATCTTCTCTATCTGATTCATTCTAAACACTCTTTTTTATTTGAGAAACGCAGATTAACGCAAATTATCGCAGATTTAGCCTATTTCCTTTGCGGTAATCTGCGTTTCTAAATTCAGACTCTTTACTGATGTTGCTCACGCAACAAGTCGTTCACTGTTTTTACCGGGTTGAAAGTGGAAAGTGGCACTTCTACAAAGACGGTATTCCAGTCGCTCATCGCTCCGTTCCACAAGCCGGGAAGTTCGAGAGCTTTCAGGTCTTTGCCGTTCTTCGATTTGTAGGAGATGAAGCCTGTTGCTTTATCTACATACTTCACCAGGTCGAACTTATGTCCTTTATAATCGCGCACGGCGCATACGAGGTCTACCGGATTGAAGTGTGTGCCTTTCTCGAACATTTCTTTCTTCTCCGGATCGTCCATGTCGATCTGTGAGCTTTCGAGGATTTGCAGGGAGATGGTTCCGTCGCTGTTGTAAGCAAGGAACGGGCCGCCACCGGGTTCGCTACGTTCTTCACCATTCCGCAGACGCGCATCGGGCGGTTGAACTTGTTTTTCAGGTAGATGGCGAGTACGGAATCTTCGAGGTCTTTCGTCTCCGGATCTTGCAGAAGAGTTTCTTTTGCAGGAATTGAAGCATTTCCATCATCTGGTCGTGGGTGTATTTACCGCTGTCGAGCAGGGTAAGGTATTCGAATACTTGTTTTTGCAAAGTCACGAGCACTCCGGCAATCAGTTTCTTATAAGTAACGGTGTCGGCTTTCAGTCTGTCGGGCACTACGTTGTCGATGTTCTTGATGAAGATAATGTCTGCATCGAGGTCGTTCAGGTTCTCGATCAGTGCGCCGTGGCCACCGGGACGGAACAGCAGTTTGCCGTTGTCACGGAAAGGTTGGTTGTCCATGTCGGCGGCAATCGTGTCGGTACTCGGCTTTTGTTCGGAGAAGGTGATGTAATAGTCTACTCCATAGCGTTTGGAAAATTCGTCTACCTTTTCGTCTACCAGCTTCTTGAAGAGTTCACGGTGTTCGGTAGATACCGTGAAGTGCACGTTTACTTTACCGCTCTTTCCGGCAGCATACAAGGCTCCTTCGGCGAGATGTTCTTCCATCGGCGTGCGTGAACCTTCGGGATACTTATGGAATTTGAGCAGACCTTTCGGTAGTGCGCCGTAATTCAGTCCGGCTGTTTCGAGCAGGGCGGATACCACTGCTTTATAGTTGCCGTCTTCGATCAGTCCGGGAATATCTTTTCCGTCGATACGCTGGCAGGCTACATTCAGGTCATCATAGAAAGCAAAATTCTTGATTCCGTCGAAGAATGTCTGTTCGAACTTGGTAGTCGGCCGGTCATAGTCGGCAGACAGGAACTCGAACAGGTTCTTGAACATACGACTCGCTGCACCGGAGGCGGGCACGAACTTTACAACAGTCTTATCTGTGTTGGTATATGCATCCCAGGCGGCCAGATAAGCCTTCTGTTCTTCTGCATCGGGAGCTAATATTCCCTTTTCGATGGAGGCTGCCGCATCCAGCTTCAAAAAGGGGAAACCCGTCTGGAAGCATGCTAATTGTTCTACAATTTGCTCTTCGTGATGCCTTTCTTGGCAAGCAACTCTTTGTCCTGTGTCGTTATCATAATATCTAATTTTATTAATTGATGCCCAAAAATACAAAATGTTATTTACTTCTTGCCGAATAACCGGGAAAAAAACTAATTTTCCTTCCATATTTCATTATCAGTCACTTACGAAGAAGTGTTATTCATTTATGTACTTTTCAGCGTTATTTGAACACAACAAAGATAGATAAATATCCGATGTTATCACAGAATTTGTAGAATAAATAGAGTTAACCGATTACAATAATATTACAGACCTTTTGGATATTTGAAATCTTACCAGCCGTGGAAAGTTGGGGAGCGTGTGGTTTAAAGCACTTTCCTGATAAATTTTCACCCCATACCCCTATTGTTGAGACGGACGGCAGATAAACCGATAATAAAGCAACAAAAAGCCAGCTAACATTACGCTAGCTGGCAACTGACATCAATAACTAAAGATTCCCGTTTATCCTATTCTATTTAACTGTTCCATAAAATTATGTTTCTGTGCTTCTCTCATAATACTGTCTACCACCTCTCTATTTACATCTTTTAACTTTTCAAGGAGTTCTGTATATTGAATCCCTAAATTATTCTTATTTGCAATCCAATCAATGAAGAAACCTTTTGCCAGAAAACGATAGGTAAATCCAGCATCTAATCCAGCTTTAATAATCTTCTCTGCTCTTTCAACCATTTTTCAGGCTCATTACCTACATACTTCGTAAGAGTGCCTTCTCCATATTTACACGTATCTGCCAGTACCGATTCTTTTATGTCAGCAGAATAAATCAGATACTTACTAAGCGTTGTCAGCTTAAATCCACCATTCGGTAACATATCATCTACTTCACCTTTCTTCGTTCTTTGGTGTTGTATATTCATATACTTAACGATAAAACCTAAGATAGCATTATCAGGATACGCTGCACAAGCCTGTTTAGCAAAATCTCCTTTATTCCACTTTACTGACGTATTGTTCATTTCTGATATCATAATCCGTATATCCTCATCTTTAACCAATGGATACATAGCCTTTATCTGTGCAGGAGCTTTAGGCGTAAATTCTTCTGGCTTATCTTCCTTTCTGCTTCCGTTCTTTTGCCATTTCTTCATTGCATTTTCATAATTCTTCTTAGCCTTTGCATCTTTTTCTCGAAGCTCCATTATAGCCCTATACCTGTGCTGACCTTCAATAATAACCAAATAATCATTAGCTTTAGAAGAATCTATTGGAAAACCAGATACAGGGTCTTTCAAAGTTAACCCCTCCTTTACCACATCTTCACCATCAACCACAACAAGCGGAAAATACTGTGTATGTTCTCCAATAGACTTCATTTTGTCATTCAAGTTAGCCTTGTTGATGTCCCGATTAATACCACCAGCAATAAAAGCAACTTTCTTTCCTTCGTTCAATTCTCTTGATTCCAGAGTAAAGATTTCATTCTTACATTCTTTTGTAGTCATAATACCTTTGCAGTTTTTAGACTGGTGCGCTCCAGCTTTAATTAATTTTATACTACAAAGATTGCCCTTTTCTTGAGAAGCTAACGGGAATAAAAAAACACTGCTTTCTTATTCCCCCACTTCACAAGTTGTAGAATGAAGTATTTAGAGAATAAGAAAGCAGAAATAAACAATAAAATAAGTTTCAATCAATAATAAAATGCGTTCAAACTCCTTATGTCCTTATCCTTATATTGTTTCAACAGGGACTTCAAGTAGTCATAGTCAACCAACACACTTTCGTTGCTCACGATACCAGTGAAGTATAGTAGATGAGAAATCAGCGTCTTTTCCTTGTCAGACATATTAGCTCCCTTCTTTCTCTTTTCTTTTACCTGTTCTTGATAATTCAAGGCAGTGATAATCATTTGTGAGAAATAATAAGCGAATACGGAGAACGATTCAGTATGTGGATCACTCAAATCAACGTTACCAGTATTCATTTGGTCTGAATTTACTGTTTCCAATCCGTCTGCACAAAACTTGGCTATACTAGCAATAGCCGTCTTATTATCTATCACGATATTCTTTCTACCTATTTTAAGGTAATACAAATTGGGCTTTTAAAGACTGCACCAAACGGAGTATCTCTTTTATAATCCTCACTGATAGCATTAACAAATTTTTCTATCTGTTCTTTAGGGGATTCTTTTATTTCTATACCTTCCATACATTTACCCCAACTGCAATCATAACAGAAAAGCAATAGATACCAGAACTTTTCAGCGTCTAAGCCCAATACAGCAAGCAATTCTTGAAGTTCGTTATTCTTTATGTATGAATCAAACGAGAATTTGCCTTTCAATATTCCTCTGTTGTACCTTCCTTTAAAAGTATCTGGCGTTTGTGACGGCAACATATATGCCTGTCCTGTTTCTTCATCATAATCAAAATCAGGGAAATATTCTTGTGTCACTGGATATATATACTCTAGCAACTCGCTATACTGGATTGAGAACTTATCTACTGGCTTCATAGTGTTTTTGTTTGCAATGATAATAAAAAACAGCAAATGAATTTCTTCAAATGCTGTTCTTTATTATTCTTTTATCTACAAACATCTCATAAAATCTCTGCATTATATCAATAAATTCGTTTGGTAGTCTTTTCAATACTTCTTCCCTTATGTATTGAGGTATCTCTTTATAATATGCTTCTGCTATTCCACCAGTGATAGCCCCCATTGTATCAGCATCACCACCTAAAGAAATAGTAAGTCGAATAGCACTTTCATAATCTGTACTCTCCAAGAAAGCGATAATAGATTCTGGAACTGTCCCTTGACAACTCTCATTGAAGTAGTAAGTAGGTCTTATTTCGTCACAGGTTCTACTAAGATTATATCCAAATGTAGTTTCAATATACTCTTTAATTTTCTGTTTAGATTTACCTGTACGAGCCAAGTATATACAAGCTGCTGTTGCTTGTGCACCTTTAATTCCTTCTGGATGATTATGTGTGACTTCTGCACTTTGTTTGGCAGCTTCTAAAGTCTCCTCTAAAGTATTAAAAGCCCAACCAACAGGACTAACACGCATAGCAGAACCGTTTCCCCAACTATTGTAAGGTTGGGGATTATCTGCTTTTAACCACTCGTAGAACATACTTCCATAGCTACTAGGATAACGATTACCATAATCCTGCATAATACCTAATAAGCTATCGCTAGTTAATAGCCAATCAGCATTAGCAATAGTCATTACAGTGTCATCTGTAAAGTGTGACGAAGAACCATTGAATAGTGGAAAATCAACAGACTTCATTGGTACAAACTCATAATAAGAACCTACAATATCGCCTGCTATTGCACCTATTAGGATTTTAGGAATAGTTCTTTCATTATCTATAAGGTCTATACGAGGTAGCTGTTCAACTTTTAAATCGAGTGCTGCTCCAGTATTCCTATCAAGCGACAGATTAGATTCTGTTATTCTTATTAAATATGCAGAGTAATTGTCTGTAGATTTATCTCTGCAAATAAGCTTCAATTTGAACCATTTTATCTACGTCACTAGCATCTGAACAAAGAATGTGTTGCAATCTCGCATTTGTTACATATTCTAACACTCCGTCAGAACAAAGAAAGAAGTAATCTCCAGATTGTATGTCAGATGTTTGGTATACGGTAGCATTATACCGTTTCTCACAATGGCTTTGTATGGATTTAGTTATTGTATTATTTAATCCAAATCCCCTAGCTTCTCTTCTAGTTATTTTTCCTTTATCAATAAGCTCATTAACTAATGAATGGTCTTTGGTCTGAAATAAGATTGATTCTTCTTCATATCTGCATGGTCTTATATGATAAACTCTACTATCACCTAAATGTGCTATAAACACACTATCATTTAAAATCTTTAGAAAGGTAAGGGTAGAGCCAATTTCATCTTTAGAAACTCTGTCTAGTTCATTATAGGTATGTAGGAGAGCTTTATTAAATAAAGAGACATCAAAAGAAAATTCTGCATGATTGAGCAAATAAGTAGAGATACTTCTACAAACAGTATTACTAGCTATATCTCCTCCAGCAAGCCCACCTATTCCGTCACACACCATAAACAAAGTATCTCCATGTGTTGCTGCACCCAATAGAGGATATATAGCATCTTCATTCTTATGTTTAGCACCTACTTCCGTAAAAGCTAAAGGTTGTGCTATTCTAATATGAAATGATTTTTCCTGTACTTCTTTGCTCATAATATTACAATTCATTGAATAACCTTTTAAGATGATAAAGGTAAGAGTTATTTTGCTGTCATGCAATCAATAATCTTTCTAAATATATCATCTGCTATTAATCCATGAATATATATAGACAGTAGCTTATTTTCATTATTTCAGTGGATTATATGGAAAACGATAATATTCTTATCTATTATCTCTTCTGCTTGTTGCTTTACAGAATCTGTATATTCCAACTTCACAATTACAATAATATCACGTTCATAAGTTTTACAAGTAGCTTTACTGTAAAAACATCTACCACTCTTAGTATTGCCTTCAATAGTATAACTATGGTCTGTAATATCTTTCTTGACAATTCTATTACCTTGTTCTACTTCTGTATCAATCATTATATCAAACCATTCATGAAGCGAATAATCATCTTTAAAAACATCGAAGTAAGTAGCATACACATTCAAACAGATTGTACTATCTTCATTTACGAAATGATTGCCATTGCCTAAATCTGATTCTTCTCCATGCGTAAAGCTAGAGGGATATACCAAGAAATAATCAAAAGTCCTATTCCAATAAAACCTTGTATCATCATATTCGTATATCCCATTTCTGTAATCAATCAGTTTCACATCTTTTACTCCTAATACAGAATCTACCCATTGCAAATGCTTTGCCTCCGATATTTCTAAAATAGGATGATTGTCATATATAGATAGGCTGTCAATAGTAGCTTGTGTATTACTATCCTTTTTACTAGTACAAGATAGTAATAACATTAATATTAGTATGTAGATAGTTACTAACTTCATAATCATGAGCTTCTCAATTCTTGTTACTTGATAAGAATAAGGCATTTGATATATTTTATTTATGAATCTTATTTAGATCAATAGTATCATATTCAAAAACGTCATCATACTTACCTTCTCCTATTTTCTGCAATCTATCTTTTATCCTTTTATACTGTCTAAATGAACAAGTTGAAGTATTTCTATCATAATCTATGATTTTAGCCTCTATCAGTCTAATTCATTACATTTACTAAGCCTATCATAACTATTCAAATCCACTCTTTTAACTAAGCCATATTTATAGTAACCACCATAGTAAGCACTTCCTATTCTTTTGTGTATCGTTATAGTTTTATTTACAGAATCAAACTCTGAATTATAATTGCTGATTTTTCCTGTTGGATTAATAATGGTGCTTCTGTCAGTTGTTTCACGTCATTATTGGTTATCTTGTAAACATCATAGGTATTGCAATGTCTTATACCCCATTTCCAGTTATTGATAATTAATTCTTCTTCTCCGTCAAAATCCACATCAGAGAAAAAGAATGGTGAGTTATGACTCAAATACCCCTTTGTTGATTTAGGTAAATAATCCAATTCTAATATCATGTTATCTCTAACTTCTTGTTCGTTTACATAATAAAGAACACTGTCAGAAAAGCTTTCATTGTAAATATAGAATCTGTTATCTTCCTTTTCAAAATACAGTAGTGCATTTCCCCATATTTCAGTCTCCCTCTCTTTATCATAAGTATAGTTATACGGCAAACACATAACAGTTACATCATAGCCATTTACAGGTTGCTTGTACTTTATAAAAATACGTGGTTTAAAACATTTAAGCTCATCATCAAACAAAGTATTATACAAAAACTTTGCACATTTCATAAAGTTAGCTGCTGCTAACGAATCTTTCATATCCTGTTCACTTGATTGTCTTTTCCTATCACAAGATAGAATAGAACATAAGAACATTAGCAATATACAATATTAAAATTTTCTTCATGGATTTATCTCTAATTATTACATATAAGATAAATCGCCAAAACCACAACAGGAACGATGATATACAATGCTATTGCTCCTTCTTCAAAACTCCCATTTTCTTTACGTGGACAGGATAATATATGCTATTATCGCATAAATTATAATTCCTATTAATACTCCCATATTTGCAGTTTAATTTTTTCTTTTCAACACAATGCTTTTCACATCTTGTATATTTCCCTTCCTGTATATTATCGAAATTTTAAGAACATTTCTAAAAACAGATATTTTAAACTCTTTTTGCCCATTTGCATCAATAGAATAATTAAGAAGTTTATACCCGTTATCAAGTTGCAGAGTGACAATATCTATATTAGAACTATAACATTGCCATGATACCAATACAAAGTCTCCTTCTGTTATATATGCTTTATCTGCATATAATACTATATCTTCTTTAGGTTGATACGCATTATATTCCTTATTCGGATTTTCGTCGACAAATTCTGACACTTCTCTCTTTTTTCAGTTTTTGTTATTAAAGAAAAGATAAAACTCCCACTATTCCTGCCAGTGCAACCATTAATAAACTTTCCATAATATTAATAAATTATAAGTAATTGTAAATGCTAGCCTAATAAGACCTAGCATTTTGTTTTTAAACTCTATTATTGTTTTGTGTATGTAATAACCTCTCCTTCACCTTCGTCATCCATATCATCAACCAAAACTAATTTAGAGCCTGTCAGTTCTCGAACGTGCATTGAATAAACATCACTTCCGTCGCTATCTTCTTCCCATATCCAAGTAAAGACCTTACTATTTTCGTCATAGGTATATCTGAAATTGTCTACTCCGTCTTTATCTATTTGTCCGTTTTCATAAATCGCACTTGAACCTGTACCGTCTGAATTAATAGTCATTACATCCTTATATTCCACAGAGTTTCTATTCTCTATACTTACCCAAGTACCTACTAACGGATTTTCATCATCGTCATCGCTACAAGAAGTAAAACCTGCACATAAAGCAATAACCAATAAAGTCGCAAAAAATCTAAATGTTTTCATATTCTGTAAATAATCTTTTCGTTAATAATTTAATTTGTAGTATAAGCTGCTCAAAAATTGAGTTGGCTACTTAAAAGATAGTAGCAAAAGTTGTTTCTTAATGTCTGATTCGTAGTTATATATCGTTTTATCTACCCTGTTCCCTTTGGATAGTATTATACAATGAGAAAAGCGTGGGAACTTGAATATCACAGTTCAGAGGTATCGCCAAACACCCACAACTCAATGATAAACAAGCCCACGCCAAACGATATATAGACTATCTTAACAAGATAGGTATATAACAATTGACGTGAGCGTTCTTGCTTATCACCTTGAGTTGTTCATTAAATTGGCGATTTTCTGAACAAGGTAATATCTTAAACGCTCTTCGTTAACTAATATGTCCTTTCAGACCTAACACATTAGGCATCTGAAATTGCCACAAAGTTACAAAAAGCGTTTGTAATAGCAAGAACTATTGTTTATTAAAAGTTGAGGGTTATTTCTGCTTTATAAATTTATGGTAGTGGAAAAATCAAGACTACCCATATAAAAACTAAATCTCTGAATTTTCCACCCACCGATATTTCATGCTTATGGCTTTATAAACTGATTTTTGATCCGTTGAACGGTGGAAATACCAATACTTTGTAGCTTAGCTATATTTCTGATTGAATAACCTTTTCTTAGTAAAGCAATGACTTCTTTATATTCTTCTTTCTTCTTATCATCCGTTTTGGTTGAACCTGTCTTTCTGCCAAGTTTACCACCTTTGGCAATATAATTTGCCCTACCACTATTCAAACGGTATTGGATATTGCTTCTTTCGATATTTGCCATTTCTGCAAGTACTGTCACCATGATAGACGCTATTGGATTAACTTCCCCATTTGGTTGCAAAGTATATAAACCCAAGTTCTGTATGTAAACCGATACTTTCGATTCATGCAATATATCCAAAGAGCGAAGAACCTGTAATGTACTTCTCCCTAATCTTGACAATTCAGACAAAAGTAGAATATTCACAGATTCACGTTTACAGTATTCCAAACACTCCCCTAAAATCTGTCTTTCCTCTATTTTCTTTGCACCTGAAATATGCTCCTGGAATATATTCACAATTTCTATATCCTGTAAGATAGCATATTTCTTTAAATCCTCTATTTGTCTGCTCGTGTCCTGTCTGTCATTACTTGACGAAACACGAGCGTATATTACAGCTGTTTTCATTTTATTCTTTGATTAAATTGATAACATGAAAGAATGTGTTCAAACCACCTTTACAGATTTATTTGAACACATTCCTGTTTTGAACACTAACGAGGTTTATTCGCTTCCTCAATATCCCATAAGCCAACTAAAAGAATAAGTAGGATTAACGGAACACAACCTGTTATAAAAGACAATACCACCCAAAAGAGCCAAACAAGTATCTTATAATAAAACATGATTTTTTGTTTTACGTAGTTAATAAAATAGGAGAATACCCATTTCTGAATATTCCCCTGTTTAATCAATCAATAAACCACTTATATTTAGTGTCTCCAAGCAAAGCGGCATTTATTCCCGTTGCTATTTCGGTTGCATTTACCGCTCTATCCAAGAATGAATCTATATAACTGCTCTTGTTTGCTCCTGTCAATAGATTATACAATTTCCACATACTTATGTCATTCCCCAAGCTCCCAAAGTTCTTATCATTGATATATGCTTTTGCAACTGTATTTATTTGCGAATCAGTGATGAGCATTTTAGGAATATCTTTCTGATAACCTTGTGGCAATGATTGATAAAGTCTCATTCTACCAAGTAATTGGCAAAATTGATGTTCTGTGAGATATGAGTTACTAAGTGTTTGCAACAAATGTAGATGTTTTGCAGGTTGATAACTCTGAAACATTTCCAATACTGCCCGATATAAATCTTTGGTATTAGTAACTTCCAAGCAACTAAGAAACCGTCTGTTGATACACACAAGTTTGTACAAACTTACAAGTAAAGCCAATAAATACCTTAAACCTTTCTGCTCCTTTCTTTGAATACAGATTTGTGTGATTATAAGCTCTCACACCACCAATAGTAAGAGTTAGCTATTTCCGTTCACCGTTTCGTAAATCGTAGGAATCTGAATAATAAAAGCACATCTTTCGTAGTAGATAGTCTTATCACTTTCAAGAAGTTGATTTGCAGGTTTGTGTATTGCTTCGGGTATTCTCCCCTTGATAATGTGACTTACACGAATATCGGGCTTATCAATACTTTCACCACTGAAAAACGTATTTGCAGCGTCATAAACAGTATCAATAAATGCAGGGTGAGGAATTGTAAGCTCATTATCTTTGGCGAATACGGGTGTAATACAATCTTCTTTTAAATGTTGCATTGTTACCTCTAGTGTATTAGCTTCCAAGAAATGAGGATTCTCTTTTTTAACTTTTGGTTGTTCTTCGATTATTGTTGCTTCTTCTGCATATTCACCAAAGTTACTTTCTCTTCTTACCTGTGGCACATTGCCAATAATTTGTAGATTTCTCATAACAAATAAAATTTTAAATGATTTATAAATTGATTACGTGGAGATAGATATTTCACTTTTCTTCCAACTACCCTAGGGGGACGTTAGAGCTACTCTGCTCATTCGTACGTAACTTTCAATTCAGTAAATCATAGGAGAAGTAAGCTGATATATATTTAAGATCCTATTTTTATAGGTAGGGGGGATTATATATAAGTACCTGTACTTTATTGCACGCATATCTTTCTACTCTCCATAAATGGAACTACTTTAGACCATTACAGAATGTGGCATAAACATACAACCAATGTTTGAAGAATGAGTATCATTCATTTTTTTAGCTTCCCCAATTATTCGTAAATTTGTGTATTCCATGAAGGAAGGATTACCGTATTGCATTGAGGCTTTTTATCTCCATTTCCCAATTACTACCAATGCGGTAATTTACCTTTTTCACAATCTCCCATAGATAAAGCCATGTTTGATAGATTAAATTGCAGTCGCCTATATACTAGTATTAGACGACCTTTTTCATTTTTGTAGCATAACCATAAAAAGTAGGGCAATTTGACGTCTGCCCTACCGCTTGTGGTTATGAAAATTTCTTCATATTACCTACCATGTCAGAAGTATATACCTATCAAGAATTACGTGAATTAGCCTTGAAACACGGAATCAGAGATAATAAAGTCCATATCGGTGTATGGATACAAACACAAGGCTATCAAAAACGGAGAATACAGATTAACCACATTAGAAAAACATTTTATTTAAAATCCCATGATTGAGACAAGAATCCCAATAGCACCTGACACAAGTACCACCCTTACGGATGAAATAACAGAGCACATTGTTAATCGCAAGGTAACAATCAAAATAGACAGAGATTATTTAAAAAAGAAGTATGCAGAACTATACGAGCGACTGGCAAAAATAAAGCTGCCACCCTCTTACAAGAAGAAATAATATCAACACAAAAAAGCCGCAGTTGAGCACATTTGTAAGTGTACTCGCTTGCGGCTATTTTTGTACTTACTGTATTAACTGATAAAAACTAACTTACCAATGCAGCATATTGGGGCAACATACATTTGATTTTCCACTCATTCGGTTTCTTCTTATTTTGTGGTGTTGCTTCAAAATATTCACAAATAGTTTGCTGATTTACCTTTGCTGTGATGCCTGTCTCATTATGAAGTATATAATGCCTACTGTAAATATCTGTAAACATCTTTTTAGTTTCTTCCTTAGCTATATTATCTCCTATGTATGGTCTAAAAGATGATTCTATATCCCGTAGAACTTCTGGAGAAAACGTTTATTCTCATTCTTTTGGTCTCTCAATGCTATTTCCAATTTCTTTTTATTGCAACAGTTCCATACCGCTTGCTTTTTCAAATCAAACGGTATAACTTCGTATGCTTCAATGATTAAATCTGCAAAATCACATGAATCATGAAGTAGCTTTAGAAAAAACTGCTTGTCAATACTTGGATTCTCCTTGCATTGTTCATTCAACTGGATTAGTTTTGTGGCAAATATACGAATACGCTCTTTCTCATTTGGAGCTTTCTTTATTCTAAATATATCATCTTCTCCGATTATTTCTTGTCTTTCTTCGTAATTAACTCGAAAGAACTTAGTTGCTTCATAAGCTGCATACAACTTTTCTCCTGATTGATAATAGCTTTTAACCCGTTCTTCATTATACTTATTATCTATACCAAAATAATCAATATTTAATCGTTCATCCAATAAGTAATCCTCACAGATTTGTTTAAGTTGTTGTTTTAGAGATGTTTTACGAGCCGAATTTGTTGTTTTATTATGTCTTTCAATGAGAGACTGATAAGTAATTTTATACTCGTCTATTTGTTTATCCAGTTCTTCACGTGATAAAGCTCCCAAATCACGGGTATTTGTTATATGCGTTAAACTGTTAAATGTCTGTTTATCCTCAAACATTCTTCTGAATCGTCCTTGAATCTGTATTGCTTCGGTATATGGATCAACGGTTGTATATACAGCATTATTCAGATTAGTAAGTATCAGAATATCGGGTTTTACATTCAATTCAATATCAACTGCTGAATAAAATCTTGATGTGAAGAAATTGTATTTTGCCAATGGATAATCTATTGACGATACGGCATTAGTAAAGCCTGCGTCTTTCAACTTGCCAACCCCTTCTTCTGAACAAAAGATACGGCTTTCTCCTTCTAAATGCAGAGAATTAACCAATTCATTAATTCCAGTTACGGAGTTGAGGAATATACAGACACAGGAACTGTCTTTCAGTCGCTGAAATTCTTCTCGAACTGTTCTTTCATAACTTGAAGTTACAATCAAATGTAAATCTTTCCTATAATCATATTGAGGAACAATTTCCAGCTTCTTAAACCTTGCCCTTCAAATGCAGGGTGTGACACTTCCAATGGAGTTGCAGATACAAACGCTTTCTCTTTAAAGTCGAAAAAATCGTAGACTGGCTGTAAAATATTTGCTCGATAGTCACAATCTTGCGTCAACTTCTCACACTCATCAAATAAACAGAAGTATGTCTCTTGAATTAGACTGTAAGACTTGTCTGCTGCTTTCCTAACTTTCTTAAATCCTTCGGGAGTAGTTAGAATCTTCTTGTACTTGACATCAGTTCTTTTCAAATACTTTTTTATTTGTGCCACTGTCGTATCGCTGTAAACAGCTAACCAATCACTATTCTTTGCAGCTTTACCCACAATAACTGGAACATTGGGTTCAATAATGATTGAATTACGGTATGAATGTAACTCTGCATAAGTAGCACCTATCCCTGTTAGTGTCTTGTCAAGAATAACGTTACTTGGTATATCTTTATATCCCCTTGATTTAAGCGCATCAATCAGACGTTCGTCACCATTGAGTTTTATTTGTTCTATTTCCATGTTTATCTTATATTTCTATGGTAGTGGGAAAATCTGACCATATCGGGCTGAATATGGGGACATCGAAATTTTTCCACTACCCATCAAATTTTCACTTTATAACTATCTGAATATAATATTTTCAACCATATCATCAGTCGATATTGCTTCTCACGAACAAAAACAGCAAGTTCCTTGATAAATACAATACAATCTATTTAAGTCGTACCACTATTCCCAGTTCCAGCAATCTATTCAGTATTTTCCTGACCTTCAAAGATGGCGTTCCTACATCAAAACTATCCATTGTTCTATCAAGGAAATCTATTTCGTTCTTATTTAAATCGAATTGGCTTATATCCACATCTCTATCTGTCCCGTAAGATTCAATATTACTTTCCTGACTATTAAATAACAAGTCATAAGTTATATCATCCTTATGTTTCAAACCAGCTTCAATTCCTTTACTTATTGCTTCTGCTATATTTTCATTACTAGAAGGTGTAACGTCATTGGATTGTTTAACTTTATTAACTTGGTTAACTTTGTTAGCTTCTGTTTCTAGCATCAAGTTAGCAGCATCTTCTGAACTTATTTTAGCATATTTCTTAAATGCAGATTCTGTTTTATGTCCAGTTACCTTCATTATAATATGACTATCATATCCACGTAACAACATATTACTAATAAATGAACGTCTCCCAGTATGAGTACCTATTAATTCGTATTTACAAACAGAAGTATTAGTAACTGTAGCTCCCCTATCTTCCGTCACAATACACCTTTCCGTTATTCCAGCCTTTTTTCCTGCCTCTTTTATACACTTCAGCATAGTATTCTCACGTACTTTTGGAACTTGAAAATGATATTTTTCCAATATTTCTAAAGCAATAGGAAGCAACGGTATTGAAACTTTATGTGTTCTTTTCTTTTGAACTATTTCCAATATTTTCCCATTATCTGAATCTTTAATAACTCCAGTATTTAATAATTGCATATCACTAAATCTTTGCCCTGTCCAGCATTGCAATACAAAAACATCCCTTGCTTTTTCTTCCAAGCCGTTAAGTTCCAATGCATATATTCTATTTACTTCCTCATCTGTCAAATATATTCCATTATTATCACCTTCTCTGTTTCTAGGCTTCTTATACTGGTTCAACTTTGCAGCAGAAATATCTATCAAACCGTATGGCTCTGCTCGTTGATAATTGAAATTAAAGCTGTTACTTTATTTCCAACTGTACTTGTTTTGGTAGTTTTCCCTTTTCCTACTGGTCTATTAAACAGATAAGTCTCATAATCTTTAATTAAAGCCAAATTTATATCTGCAAACGTTATACCCTCTCTACCTGTTTTCTTAAGAATTCTTCAAATACTTTCAAATGCCCCAAATAAATAGCCAAAGTATTCCTCTGTCCCTCTGATGTTATAGACTTATCTTGTCCAATAGCCTTACGCAACCATTGAATTGGCCTTTGTAGTTCTTCTTGCTTCATTATTTTATCCTTGTAAATATATTTCCTTAGTAAAAATAAGCTATTATCAATCTCATTTGGATTATCGCAAATATAACGTTTAAATTCAATAAAATCAGCTTTGAGTTTATTTATTTCATCGTTACTATTGCGTTATTTATATTATCCAATTCTGTTAACCGTGGGCTTAGATATGCTTCCTGTTTTTTAGTATTCCATTGGTCAGGATATACCTTAACTCCAGTTGATAACTTACCTGTTTTTTATCTATTCGACATACCAAATAAATATTAGTGGTTTGTCACTTTTCGGCTTCCTCAAATTAAAACTAGCTTTGACTTCATTAAAAAAATCTGCCCTATCATAAATCGGTTCTTTAAAATGGTTCTTTTTATTGTTCTTCACTTTGGTTCTTTTAGGGCTGAAAAGTGACATATTGATAACCAAACCATATTTATAAGTTACTGATAACAAATAATTGTTACTTCCTTTTGAATGTGCAGGAAAAAAACTAATTTTACATCGAATTAACAAGATTGAATATGGACGACTTTTTTACATCAGAGGAAAAAAAGGAGCTTTTTTCACTCTACCGGCATTTGTTGCAATCTGCAGGAGATAGCATTTCCTGGAAGGATTGCCTAAAGTTAAAGAGACATCTTATCAAAGCGGCCCAGTGTAACGGTCTGCAACGCAATAACTTCGGGATGAATCCCGTCATCAGAGATTTACAAACGGCAGTGATCGTTGCCGAGGAAATCGGTATGAAAGGTTCGTGCCTGATCGGTATCATGTTGCACGAAATCGTGAAGGGGCATGTATTATCTATCGACGAGGTGAACGCCGAATATGGGGATGACGTAGCAAGTATCATCAAGGGATTGGTGAAAACGAACGAGCTGTATGCGAAGAGTCCGGCTATCGAGTCGGAAAACTTCCGTAATCTGCTGCTTTCTTTTGCGGAGGATATGCGTGTAATCCTGATTATGATTGCGGATCGTGTGAACGTGATGCGCAAAATCAAAGATACGGGCAACGAGGAGGACCGGCTCAAGGTAGCAAACGAGGCTGCTTACCTGTATGCTCCGCTGGCGCATAAGCTGGGATTGTATAAGCTGAAATCGGAACTGGAGGATTTGTCTCTCAAATATACGCAGAAGGAAACGTATTATTTTATCAAGGATAAGCTGAACGAGACGAAGGCGTCCCGCGACAAGTATATCGCTGCTTTTATCGAACCGATCCAGAGGAAGGTGTCGGAAGCGGGATTGAAGTTCGACATCAAGGGGCGTACCAAGTCGATTCATTCGATATGGAACAAGATTCAGAAGCAGAAAACGTCTTTTGAGGGGATTTATGACTTGTTCGCTATTCGTATCATCCTCGATTCGGAGCCGGACCCGGCTAAGGAGAAGCAGGAATGCTGGCAGGTTTATTCGATTGTTACGGATATGTACCAGCCGAACCCGAAACGTCTGCGCGACTGGCTCTCTATCCCTAAAAGTAATGGTTACGAGTCGTTGCACATCACTGTGATGGGCGGAAGGGAAATGGGTGGAAGTGCAGATACGTACCCGCCGCATGGACGAGATCGCGGAACGCGGATTGGCTGCTCACTGGAGATATAAAGGTATCAAGGGTGAAACGGGTCTGGACGAGTGGTTGACTTCTGTGCGGGAGGCGTTGGAGAATGCAGACAACGATTCACTGAAAGTGATGGATCAGTTTAAGATGGATCTCTACGAGGATGAAGTGTTTGTCTTCACGCCCAAGGGGGATTTGTTCAAGCTCGCCAAAGGGGCTACGGTATTGGATTTTGCTTTCCATATCCATAGTAAGTTGGGATGCAAGTGTATCGGCGCGAAAGTGAACGGCAAGAATGTGCAGCTCAAACAGAAACTGAACAGCGGCGACCAGGTGGAGATCATGACTTCAAACACCCAGACGCCGAAGCAGGACTGGCTGAACATCGTGACGACTTCCAAAGCGCGCACCAAGATAAGGCAGGCTCTCAAAGAGATGGTGGCACGCCAGCACGCTTTTGCCAAGGAGACGCTGGAACGGAAATTCAAGAATCGTAAGTTGGAATATGATGAAGCGACCATGATGCGCCTCATCAAGCGCTTAGGCTTCAAGAACGTGACGGAGTTTTATCAGCGGATTGCCGACGGTGGACTGGACGTTAACGAGATTCTGGATAAGTATGTGGAGCAACAGAAGCGGGACAGTGATACGCATGATGAAATTGTTTATCGCAGTGCCGAAGGGTATAATTTGCAGACCGCGCAGGAGGAAACGACATCTAAAGAAGATGTACTGGTGATTGACCAGAATCTGAAAGGACTGGAGTTTAAACTGGCTAAATGTTGTAACCCGATTTATGGCGATGATGTGTTCGGGTTCGTAACGGTGAGCGGCGGTATCAAGATACACCGGTCAGATTGTCCGAACGCGAACCAGATGCGCGAACGTTTCGGCTACCGGATTGTGAAGGCTCGCTGGGCAGGCAAGTCGGAAGGTACGCAATATCCGATCACGCTGCGCGTTGTAGGACATGATGATATTGGTATCGTGACAAATATTACTTCGATCATCTCGAAAGAGAATGGTATCACGCTGCGTTCCATCGGCATTGATTCAAACGATGGTTTGTTCTCGGGTACACTGACGGTCATGGTGGGTGATACGGGGCGTTTGGAGGCTCTTATCAAGAAGTTACGGACGGTGAAGGGAGTAAAACAGGTAAGCAGGAATTAAAATTAAGACAGAAGAACAAAAGAACATATTTTTGGATACGCATGATGAAAATCGGAAAACAATCATCACTCCTGGAATATGTTCTTTTGTTCTTCTGTCTATTTTATCTTACTTTCTTCTTTATATAATAAGGATAGGTAATCAATACAAAGAAGAGTAAAGCAATGGATGCTACTATCTGTCCGGTATGTAGCATCTTATCTGTATCCAATTCCATGTAGCAGGCGGTAACGATTCCCAGGGAAATGCCGATTTCGGTTGCCAGCAAATGAGTGGTGTTGGCTGTTCCGCGTTGGCAATGGTGGGATAGCTTTACGAACATCACCAGAAATTCCGGCAGGATAAAGCCTAAGCCCAGTCCTAAGAGTACGGAGGAAATGCCTATGGAGATGTCTGTATTCAGTAGGGAGATGGCTACGATTTCCAATCCGAGTCCTATAATGACCAGCCGCAGTGTTTTCTCTTTCAGGAAAAACAGACGTGCAAAGAACAGGGAAACGATGTATCCGAGGGCTGTTCCTACAAAGAACGGTACGGGGATTCCTGTGTTTCCGAGTACGAAATCGTTTAGGAAAGGGTGTACCATGGGAACCAGCAGTCCCGGAATGAAGGTTATCAGGATCAGATTGATGGCAGGAACCCATCCACGAAGCAATAGGAAGCGGTCGAAGGAATAGAGTTTGGTGACAATCGGCGCACGGAAAGGTACGTAGACTCCTGATAACATGAGGATTCCGACAGCTCCGGTTATGACAGATACAGTGAGCAGGGTTTGGAAGGATTGGCTTTGATAAAGCCATACTCCGAGGATAATGCCTGCGATCATTCCCATACGTGCCATCCAGGAGAAACTGACGTTTCCCGCACTGCGCAGTGTGGAGTTGGTGATGTCAATAGCCAATGTGATGCCGGCTGTTGTTCCTATGCCAAAGGCAAGCCCTTGCACGGTGCCCAACAGAATCAGTTCTGTGAGGTTGGTGACAAAGGCGTATCCGATGGTCGCCACTACCATCAGGACAGCAGCAAACATACAGACGTACTTACGCTTGTATGCATCTACCAGATAGGCATGGAAAGGACCGATGAGGAACATCCCCAAGGTGAAAAAGAGAAAGATTACTCCTGTCTGTGCAGCCGGCACTCCGAGACGGTCGGCCATCTCTACGGAAAGCACCGGAAATAACACATACAAGGATATAAACAACAGCAAATTAGCTACACATATCCGCATAAAATGAACTGTCCACAATTTAACTGCCATATACTATATTTAATATTGTTCCTTCTCGTTGGGGAAGTAGCAATTCTTCACGTCAGAAACGTAACGGCTGATGGCATCGGTCATCACCGTGTACAAGTCAGCATAACGACGCAAGAAACGCGGACGGAATCCGTTGTTCATGCCAAGCATATCCTGAATCACCAATACCTGACCGTCTACGTGTCCACCGGCACCGATACCGATAATAGGTATGGTCAGTTCGGATGCCACGCGTTCGGCAAGGGTTGCGGGAATCTTTTCGAGTACAATGGCAAAACAGCCTGCTTCTTCTAATAGATGGGCGTCGCGAATCAGTTTTTCGGCTTCGGCGTCGTCTTTGGCACGCACGGTATAGGTGCCGTATTTATTGATGGATTGAGGCATGAGTCCCAGATGTCCCATTACCGGAATGCCAGCGCATACGATGCGTCTCACCGTGTCTATGATTTCTTCACCACCTTCGAGCTTCAAAGCGTCAGCGTGGCTTTCTTTCATGATACGGATGGCAGAAGCAAGTCCTTCCATCTCGTTGCCCTGATAGGATCCGAAAGGCATATCAACCACTACCATCGCACGTTTCACGCCGCGTACCACGGATTTGGCATGATAGATCATTTGGTCGAGTGTGATAGGAAGTGTTGTCACATTACCTGCCATTACATTGGAAGCGGAGTCGCCTACCAGGATTACGTCCATTCCCGCACCGTCTACAATCTGTGCCATTGTGTAATCATAAGCAGTCAGCATAGATATTTTTTCACCTCTCTGTTTCATTTCAACCAGGCGATGAGTAGTCACCTTTCTTGAGTCATCTGATATATAACCAGCCATGTCTTTTTAATTTATGATTTATGAATTATGATTTATGTCATTGATGTCTGCGCATTTGAACGCTTTCAAAAATTGCGGCAAAGTTATAACATTTAATTCATAACTGGGAAAGAAAAGCAAAAAATCCTTTCAAATGCTTCGCTTAGATAGTTGGAAGGCATTTGAAAGGATGGATGGATCTCACTATTTTTATTTATCTCACTTATTTTTCTTATGTCATTTATTAATATAATATAAGTGAGATAACTATTTAAAGATAATGCCGTTATTTATGGAGAGAAATCATTTTTTCGTATGTCATGCCGGTGAAGTCGTCTATTATATAATGTGCTTTGCCAGTGATGGCTTCACGTGTATTGGTGGTGGCAAGTCCGATCACTGTTGCCCCGGAAGTCATTCCGGCTTGCAGGCCGTGGAAAGAATCTTCAAAGACGTAGGTGTTTTCGGGGGTGGCTTCAAAGATTTCCATCCCGAGCAGGAAGCAGTCGGGAGCCGGTTTGGAACGGGCAAACATCTCTCCGGTCAGGATGCGGTCTACCATTCCTTTAAATTCGGGGTGGGCATTGTAGACGTTAGCCATCTTCTCTTCGTTGGAGCTGGTGACTACGGCTATCTTTGCACCGTTACGGCGAAGATCGGCTATAAAGGCTTCTACTCCGGGGATGTATTCGTAGGACATCTTTTGCTCGTAAACGTAGAGTTCGGCGCTTATTTCAAGCTGGGCTTCGGGTTGGTCCGAGAAATACTTTTCATAGATTTGCAATAATGTCTGTCCCTTAATACGGCGGCCGAAATCTTCTTCATTCAGATATTTCCGTCCCTGCTCGTCCCAGAAGACTGTGTACTGCGTTTCTGTATCCATAATGACACCATCAAAATCGAAGAGTGCCGCAATCGTTTTCGTTGTATTCATATATAAACTTTCTTTTTACCTAAACGTTAAACCTTGTGTATCCGTCGTTGCAAAGTTCCGAATAATCATCGAATCAGGCAAATAATTCGTACCTTTGCAAAGCTAAAAAAAACGTAACATACGTTTTTATCCAACAAAATCTACTAGCGCATGAGCAAGAACGACCCACATATCTTAGGCAAAGAAAGTATCGGCAAATTGCTGTTACAATATTCCATTCCTGCAATTATCGGAATGACGATTACTTCTATCTATAATATTATTGATAGTATCTTCATCGGACATGGTGTAGGCCCAATGGCGATTGCCGGACTAGCCATCAGCTTTCCGCTGATGAATCTGGTGGTGGCTTTCTGTACATTGGTATCGGCGGGCGGTTCTACGCTGGCGTCTATCCGTCTGGGGCAAAAGGACATGAAGGGGGCTACGGAAATCTTGTCACACACGTTGATGCTCTGTATCACTAATTCGTTCTTCTTTGGTATTTTGTCTTTCATCTTCCTGGATGATATATTGGTTTTCTTCGGGGCCAGTAGCGAGACGCTTCCTTATGCGCGGAGCTTTATGCAGGTGATCTTATTGGGTACTCCTATCACTTATACGATGATTGGGTTGAACAACGTGATGCGTGCTACCGGATACCCGAAAAAGGCGATGTTGACTTCGATGGTGACGGTGGTAGCGAACATTATCCTCGCTCCTATCTTTATTTTCCACTTTGAATGGGGAATGAGGGGGGCTGCTACGGCAACGGTGATTTCGCAGTTGATCGGTATGGTGTGGGTGGTGAGCCACTTTGTCAAGAAAGACAGTACGGTGCATTTTGAGGGGAATATCTGGAAGATGAAACGGAGGATTGTGGAGAGTATCTTCGCCATCGGTATGTCTCCTTTCCTGATGAATGTATGTGCGTGTGCCATTGTAATTATCATCAATAATAGTCTGCAAAATTACGGGGGTGATATGGCGATCGGTGCTTATGGTATCATTAACCGTTTGCTGACACTTTATGTGATGATTGTACTAGGTCTGACGATGGGTATGCAGCCAATTGTGGGGTATAACTTCGGAGCGCAGAAGATAGATCGCGTGAAACAGACATTGCGACTAGGGATTATCTCCGGGGTTGTGATTACCAGTAGCGGGTTTATTATCTGCGAGTTCTTCCCTCATGCTGTGTCGGCTCTTTTCACGGATAGCGATGAATTGATTGATTTGGCCGTAGACGGTATCCGGCTGGCTGTATTGATGTTCCCGTTTGTAGGGGCGCAGATTGTGATTGGTAACTTCTTCCAAAGTATCGGGAAGCTAAAATAAGTATTTTCCTTTCGCTGACGCGGCAGTTACTTTATCTTTTGCCTTGCTTGCTGCTCTTTCCCAACTGGTGGGGATTGGAAGGTATCTGGATTAGTATGCCGGTATCGGATGCATTGGCGTTTATTACGGCGGTTGTCAGTCTGATGATTTACATTAAGAAAGTGTCTAAACAACATCCGGAAACGGTAGCGGAATAAAGCATTAACTGCTTTACTCCGCCTGTTGGTTTTTATTCTTTATTCTGCTTTGATGCTCTTTACGGGGTTTTCATTGGCAACGTGCCAGGCTTTCACTACCACGCAAGCCACGATAACCAATAGTACCAGCAGGGCTATTCCTATAAAAAGTAACAAATCCATATCAATTCGTTCGCTAAACTGTTCCAACCATATTTGGCCTGTAAAATAGGAAGCGGCAGTACCTATCAGCACAGAGATTACGGAGATATTCAGAATGTCGTATATCAATAGTTTCAGGATGCCGGAGGCTTCTGCTCCATTCACTTTGCGTATGGCTATTTCCTTGCTGCGGCGTTGAGTTTCTCCATTCACATAGCCAATCAATCCCGTGATGACAATAAGCAGGATGAAGCAGGACGAAATCCAGACTGCGTTACGGAAACGGTATACGCTCTTATAGCCTTCGCGAATCATGCTGTCTACTGAATTGAAGTTCAGGGCTACATTCGGGAATGTTTTTGCCACACATTCGTTCAAGCGTTTCAGGTTCTCGTCATAGGGTTCTTTTAGACGGACATTGATGGTGTGATTGGCCGATTCTTTATCGGCAATCAATACGATAGGAGACTGACTGGAATAGAAACTTCTATTACGAATATCATCAAACACTCCTACGATGGTACCTTCTACCCCACTCACTGATTTTCCTACGGCACCATCGGTCCATTTCATCAAACGAACGAGTTCTTTATTTACCAATAGATCGCCTTTTTTCTTGATGGTAGTGCCTTCTGTTATTCTGATTCCCATCACATTCGGATAATCATAGTCGCACATATTGAAATTAAGGGTGGCAATGCGTTTGCCGTCGTTACCAATCAATCCACGTGTCCAATATTCTCCCAGTACGCTGTGTGTGGATGCCGATACCCCGTCCACCATCGGTTGGCGGAGCAACTCGTCTTTTACATGTTCTACTGTTTCGCCGGACATCCAGGTTTCGGCTTCTACCAGTCCCGGAATCTTGATTCCCATATCTCCATTCATCAGGTGAGAATATTGTAACAGGGTAACCAGCAATAGTCCGAGTACAAAGGAGGTACCCGTGAACTGGACAAATAGTAATGAACGTTTCCATCCTCTTTTTCCATCCGTATAGTGCCGGAATACCTGCGTGACGGGAATACGTGAGAACAGTTTTCCCGGTATGCCTCCTGCCAGGAGGAAAAGGACTACTACAGTGAGCAAGGGTATCCAAATGATGTCCCAGGCAAACAGTGAGGCAAGGCTGGTTCCCAACAGGTCTTCGATCAATTCGCCCATGTTGATTATCAACAGGAAGCTAAACAGGACGGATATAGAACCAATACTCCGGTTTCTGCCAGAAACATGCCAAAGATGTTTCCGGAACTGGCTCCACTGCATTTATGCACTCCTACGCTTTTTGCACGACGACTGATAGTGGCTATTGAAATCAACATATAATTCATGATGGCTACAAAAAACACTGAAAAGCCGAGGAAGCCGAATATCATCAAACGTTTCTGGGTATCGGCAGAATCCAGATGGCGTTTCGAAAGAGGAACAACGCTGTATTCCAACTTCCAGTCATCCCATTGCAAGGGGCTGTATTTTGCCATTACTTGTTGAATTTTGCTGTTCACCTTGTCTATATCCGACGCATGACGCAAGCGTGCAAAGGCATAAAAGATATCATTCCCATTCCAACCGTTACCACTCGCATAGCGACCATCGCGGTGGATGGTAATCACAAAGTCACGGGAGAGCATCGAATTTTCGGGTATGTC
>ENA-OQDE01000199-OQDE01000199.1-human-gut-metagenome-genome-assembly--contig:-NODE-199-length-38795-cov-3.178752_pt1 | contig 38795 bp, 44 predicted proteins | sample MGYA00242768_ERZ504595 | MGnify/ENA primary metagenome ERZ504595 (study PRJEB26092, sample SAMD00036307) | human gut metagenome | host: Homo sapiens | study: EMG produced TPA metagenomics assembly of... | reverse complement strand
TCTTTTTGACAGTTTGCTGATTTGCCGTACCGCTGAACATAAACTCCTGAAGTTCGTCTTCAATCGAAAGAACCGAACAGCCCTTCATCATCTTTTTAACCTGTGCCTCAAAGCCGAATGCCTTGTTGAGTTCAACTGCAAGCTTGATAACCGAAAGCGAGGTCATACCTGCGTTGATGAGATTTTCGGAAATATCAAAATCGCTGTGTCCGATAATCTTTTCGATAATTGCGGAAATTTTCTTTTCAAGGAATGTTAGTTCCCTCGGAGCGGAATTTTTCTTTTTTGAAGATTCTGCCTTGATTTCGGGAAGCTTGCGCTTGTCAACCTTGCCGTTTACATTGAGCGGAATTTTGTCAATCTGCATCGTAGCGGCGGGTACCATATACGGCGGCTTGTGTTCAAGAATAAATTCGTTGAGCTTTTGAATGTCAATTTTTCTGTCGGCAACAATGTATGCGTTAATGCATTGTCCGCCGCCATCAAGCTTTCTTGCGATTACAGCTGTGTTTGTAATGCCGTCATATTTGCGGATAATCTTGTCAACCTCGGAAAGCTCAATGCGGAATCCTCTGATTTTAACCTGACCGTCATTTCGTCCGATAAAATCAACCTTGCCCTCATCTGTAAGGCGAACAATGTCGCCTGTGTGATAAAGTCTTTCGTAACCGTTTTCATTGCAATACGGGTTCTTTCCATATGCCTTTGCAGTCTGTTCGGGACGGTTAAGATAACCTCTTGAAACCTGCTGACCTGATACACAGAGCTCGCCCAAAGCCCCTGTCGGAAGCCGTCTGCCGTATTTGTCTGTTACATAAAGCTTGATATTGTCAAGAGCCTTGCCGACAGGAATTCTGTGGTAGAGCTTGTCAACGGGCTGTGTTGTGATGTAAACCGTACATTCTGTCGGACCGTAACCGTTTATGAGTTCAAAATTCTTTGGCGGTTCAAGGGGAACAAGTCGTTCACCGCCCGTAAGAAGATATTTGAGCGAGTGGTTGTCAATTTCGGTTGCAAACTGTCTTGCAACCTGTGTTGTCATAAATGCGTGGGTGATTCCGTTATCTTCAAAATATCTGTTCAGCCTTACAAGGTCAAGTCTGATGTCCTCCTCAATAATGTGAAGCTCGGCACCGCCGATAAGCGCAGGATACATTTCACTGAGGCAGGCGTCAAAACCGTAGCTTGCATATGCCGAAACAACGCTGTGTTCGTCAATGTCAGAGTTTCTGATATGAAAATCGCAGAATGAACGAACATTTTTGTGTTCAAGCATAGCACCCTTTGGAGTGCCTGTTGAACCCGATGTATAGATAAGTATAAACAAATCATCGGGTGAGGGTTTTGCAAAAACTGCGTCTGATTTCGGAAGATTCGGAATATCCTTTGTAAGAAGAATATCACCGCTGTAATCGGGCAAAAGCTCAAGCAGATTTTCGTCCGCAATAAGAAGCGTTGCGTTTGCGTCCTTAATCATAAACTGAAGCCTTTCGGGCGGATATGACGGATCAAGCGGTTGATATGCCGCACCTGATTTCAGCACACCGATTGACGCAATCGGCATATATTCGCATCTCGGAATCAGAATTGAAACAACCTCTTCTTTACCGATACCTTTTGAGTGAACATAACCTGCAATTCGGTCTGTAATCTCATCAATTTCAGCGTAGGTGAACTTATTTTCTTTATATACAACCGCTGTTTTTGTCGGGAGTTTTTTTGCATTGCTCCTCAAACAAATCAACAACGGTTTTGCTGTCGTCAAACGGAAATTCCGTTTTGTTGAAGCTGTCAAGCTCTGCAAGCTGATTTTCGTTTATAAGCTCAACTTCGCAGAGCTTTGATTTTTTAAGAAACTGCTCAACAATCTTTAAAAAGCTGTCGGCAAACGAACGAACAGTTTCCTCTTTGAATAAATCGTTTCTGTATTCAAAACGCAATTCAAAATCTGTTTCTGATTCAAATACCATAACATTCAATTTTGAAATGGCACTTTTTAACGGAACAAGTTTTAATTTTAGAGTCTGACCGCCTATTTTAAAGGTGTTGAATATGTCAGCCTGATAAGCAAGCATAATGTCGGCAGAGAGGTCATAGTCGGACGCAAGTTTCATAAACGGAAACCAATCGTTTGCAACTGTTTCCTTTATGTTTCTGCGTATTTTTTTGAGGTAGTCCGAAACTGTATCTTCTTCGTCAATATTTGCGTGGACAGGAAGTGTGCGAACCATCATGCCGACCGTATTTTTAAGCTGTTTGTCAAATCTTCCGTGAGTAACCGTGCAAACTGTTGTTTCACTCTGATTTGTAAACTTTGCAACTGCGTATTCATATGCACCGAGGAAAACAGTGTACGGCGTAATTTGGTTTGCTAAGGCAAAATTGCGAACATCCTCAACGGAGAATTTGCCGTTCGTGGATAATTCAAAAGAACCGTTCGGTTTATCCTCAACCTCTGAATTCTCTGCAAAATCTTCCGTTATTTCCGACTTTGACTCAACAGCCGAAAAAATGCTGTCATAGTAGTTCTTTGATTTTTGATATTCTTCGGTTTCTTCAAGCTTTTCCTCAAAAATAGAAAGATCAAGCTGAGAAAACTTTTCAGGTTCAAGCTCTTTTTCGTCATATGCAAGTGCAATGTCATTGCAGATAACCGAAACAGATGTGCCGTCAGATATTATGTGGTGAAAATCCATTGCAAACATAGATTTGTCACCGCATTCAAAAACCGCAAATCTGAACAGAATGTCTTTTTCAAGGTCAAACGGCTTAACAAAATCTTTGCCTGCCTGTTCAAGATTGTTAACCTGTACGACAGGAATGTCAAATTCAACGCTGTCACGAGGCTTCATCATCGGATTTCCTGTTGAACTGTCAATAAAAATTTTCATAATGGGGTGATTGTCAACAGTTTTTCTTACGGCATTTATCAGTCTGTCGGTATCAAGACTTCCACTGTCAAAAACATAGGTGCAGGGAATGTTGTACATTGTTCCTTTTGGATTGTGCATACACGAAAGATAAACACCCATCTGGCTCGGTGTAAGCGGATAAAGCTCTCGCTTTTCACCTTTGTATGTATCAAGCAAGTTGATTAAATTACTCATAATATTCAACTCCGTTTATTAAAGTTTAATTATTGTGCGGTTGAAACCAAGCGCCCTTGAATATTCAACCTTATCCGAAATCGCCTTTACAACCGTGAGAGGACTCATCTCAAATTCCTTGTCGTCATTGAGCGGATCAAATTCGTCACCGTTGTCACGAACAGAAATAATGGTTTCTTTTTTATCGGCAAAAATTCTGATGTCGATGTCTGCAAACTTCTTTTTGCCTTCCATTCTTTCAGCGCAGTTTGCCGCCATTTCTTCAACGGCAACTGCAATCCTGTTTGCACGGCTTTCTTCAATTCCGTTTTTTGAAAGAAAAGAAGAGAGGTAGAGCGAAACGCCTGCCGCATTTTCTTTTGTTCCTTTGAACGAAAGGGCAAGAAGCTCGTTGTCCTCGGTTTCTTCAAGAAGGTAAAAGTTTTTATACTTTCCGCCCGATTTTCTCTTTTCGGCAAGGTCAATAAAATACACAACTACAAGTGTTCCCACCTGTGCAACCACGAGTGAATACATACACCTGTGATGCCGAAAAATTTGCCGAGAATTAAAGCTGACGGAATGAGTATGACGATTCCGTTGATGATTGAAATTGCAGTAGAAATAGCTCTTTTCTGCGTTGCCATATAGTAGTAAAGCAACAAAAACGAGAATGAAAGTCCGGGGAATGACAATGCGTTGATTCTCATTGCCGGAACTGTGTTTGCAATGTCTGTGGGTGAAGTAATTCCGAAAAATTTAATTATCGGTTCAGGCTCGATACAGATGAAAAGCATAATTACAACGCTTGAAACAGCAAGCACCCTTGCGGCTCTGCGGAATGCATAGCGCACACCGTCATAGTCCTTTTCACCAAGACAAACCCCGATAATCGGAATCATTGTCTGACTTGCACCCGTGATGAACATTGACATAAAAATTTGGCTTGACGAGCATACCGAATATGAAACCATACCCGCACTTCCGCCTATGCTCTGAATAATTGTGTTTAAAAACAGCATTTTAACTGTTATCAGCATTGTACCTAATGCTCCCGAAAGTCCGATTGTAACCATTTTTCCGAGAAACTTAAAGAATTGAACGGGATTTCTGAGAATTGAAAAGTCAAAGTGCAATGTGCTTTTCTTCATGATGAAGTGTGTTGACATCGTCACAAACCCTACCGCATAGCCTGTTACGGTCGCAATTGACGAGCCTGCAATGCCCATTTTGAAAGCGCCCATAAACAGGAAGTCAAGTCCGAGATTTACGGCATTTGCCACAATTACAATGTTTGATGCAAACGCAGGTCTTGCGTCTGCTCTTACAAAGTGAATTGAACACATGAGCAAAAGGTAAATCGGTGTGCCGATTATGAACGGAACATAGTATTGATACAACAGCGATTTAAGCTCTGCGTCCTTTGTAAGCAACGAGCTTATCGAGTCGGCAAGCGGCAGCTGAATTGCAATAAAAATTACGCTGAGTGCGATAAGTACGATAAATGTAGAAGTGAAAACACGGTTAGCCTGCTTTTCGTCACGCCTGCCCTTTGCAAATGAAATTATCGAGGACGCACCGAGTCCAAAAAGAATAGTAATCGAAAAATAAAACTGCGAAATAGGGGACATAAGGTTGATTGCCGCAAGTGAGTTTTGCCCCAGAAGATTGCCTGCAATAATTGAGTCCACAATCATCGCAATGTTTGTTGCCATAGCCGTCAGAACTGTAGGAAGAAAATATTCCGTGTATTTTTTGTTGACGGTAACGGCATTTCTGCCAAGTACGGTACTGCTCATTTTAACTCCTTATCCCTGCTCAATGTCAAGGTAGTCAGACATCCCCGTCATTGAGAACAGCTCCATAATTGTGTTGCTTACATTGACAATTTTAAGATTTCCGCCCTTGCTTTTGAGGTTTTTATAAAGTGCAAGAATAACCCTCAGTCCCGAGCTTGAAATGTACTCAAGGTCTTTAAGGTTAAGCGTTACAGTTTCAACCTCGTCAAAATCAATGCTCTTTGCCTCGTCATCAAGCTGCGGTGCTGTCATTGTGTCAAGACGACCCTTGAGTGTGATAATAACATTCTGATTGCTTATAGCCTTATTGATTTCCATAGTTAGTTCCTCCAATAAATTTTATTCTTAATTTCAATCGTTCAACATTTCCATTATAGTGTCAATACCGTGACAAAATACTGACAATCTGATTATTATAACCTGATTTTGGAAACATTGTATTATTCGGTTTTGAATTTTGAGTGATGAATAATTGATTCTTTAAATTAGAAATTCTTTGTAATTGTAAAAATGTTTTTGCCGTTAGATCTTTCATAGGAAAGAGCGTCGGAAAGTTTCTTTGTCATGAAAATTCCCAGACCGCCGATGCTTCGTTCTTCAAGCGGAGCGTGAATGTTCGGCTCTGCAATTTCAAGCGGATTGAATTTTTTTCCGCTGTCAATGAATTTTATTACAATGCTGTCTGAAAGCTTGCTAACTTCAATTTCAGCCTTGCCGACATTTTCACCGTAAGCATAGTTGCAGATATTTACAAACACTTCCTCGCAAATCAGTTCAAGCTCAAAAACAAGCTTACCGTTTGCATTTTCACCAAGCATTTTTGTCACAAATTCTATAACATTCGGCAGATTTTCCTTAACGGCATCAACGCAAACGATTGGCATAATTCTCACTCACTTTCAAAACACCTGTTTCAACATAATGTACAGTTTTATACAGGTACTTAATCACAAAAATTATACAACATTTTGAAGAAGAAATCTATAGAATTTAAAAAAATATTGCTAAATTGTGAAAATATTTTAATTAATTGCGTTTACCTCGCATTCTTTTGAAAAAACAACACCGTGCAAAACTGATTTTTGTTTTGCACGGTGTATGGCTATTTTGAGCATATGTCAACAAGTTTAAATTTTTACTTTTCTCAATGCTTTATATTCTTCATCACCGCAAGGATTTATTAGTTTATACCTGTCAATAAATCCGTCATTATCGTGGTGGAAAATATAATGCTCGTAGCTTGTATCACAATCAGGCAAGCCTAACTTTGCTTCAAGTGTCAGATTGTTTTCAAACGACTTTTTAATTATGTTTTCAATTACTTTGTCAGATTCATAGTAACTTATAATTTCGGCTTCGTTAAGACCTGATTCATCATAGCTGTATTTTTCAAGTTCAATTTCATCTATTTTTGTTCTTGTTGCCTTATTACTTGAAACCGACGCAGTCAGGAATGATTTTATTTTGTTATCTGAATCATAAATACATTCTGATAATTTGATAATGGAATTATCATAGTTATCTATATTAATTCCTGTGACGAGGTTATCTTCGTAAATAAGTACTTCTGTTCTTACGGCTTTCCAATCTAACAACGAATTAACCGCAACAAGTCTGTTATCACTGTCAAAAAGATATTCCTTGTCAGGATTTGTGCGCTTTGTAATTCGTTTCAGAAGTTTGCCTCGTCTGCAACCGCCTATAATCAAATCGTCAACAGGACTTGGACAGTAGTATCCTCTGTATATTCCGTTTTCGTTGTTTGAATATTCTTTTCTGACGGCAGATTTTACGGCAATGTCACGCAGATTTTTTAACAAGGGTGTATAATAATCCACTTTTTCTGCAAGTCGATTTTTCTCGCTTAACATAAACTCGTTTAATTTAAGCTCTTTGTTTCTGCGTTCCTTAACCATTTCGATACACTCGGGTGTTTCATTTATCTCAAACATAATAAACCTCAATTTCGACAATCAGCAGGTTGTATATATCGTTTTTTACTCCGATATTTTTGTTATCAATATTATAAAACCTGAAAAAGCCAAAATCAATAATAGCCTAAAATTAGTTTCTAAATTTGGCATTACTCACAAAGAAAAGAGGCAAGTTTTGTTGCACTTTACCTTTTTGAAAAGCGGCTGTAAATTTGTGTAATATATTATTTACTTTTGCCGAGTTAAATATTATAATAAAAGGTATGCTTGCAAAATATATCTGCAATATTTTGTAAAAAATGAATTTAAAGTATGGAGTTAAAAATGGGTGGGAAAAATTTAATAAAATCTAACCGAAAGGTTATTCTTGAGGGAATGCGTGACGGTATTCCGATTGGACTCGGCTACCTTGCCGTTTCGTTTTCACTTGGCATTGCCGCAAAAACTGCGGGACTTAATGCGTTTCAAAGCTTTCTTGCAAGCCTTTTGTGCAACGCATCAGCAGGCGAATATTCGGGCTTTACCGTAATTGCGGCTGATTCGTCATATTTTGTAATTGCGCTTGCAACCCTTGTTGCCAACGCAAGATATCTTCTTATGAGCTGTGCGTTAAGTCAGCGTATTTCAAAGAATACCTCGATTATCCACAGGCTGTTGCTCGGATTTTTTGTTACAGACGAATTTTTCGGAATTTCAATTTCACGGTCGGGCAAGCTGAATCCTTTTTATACCTACGGCGCAATTCTCATAGGCTGCCCGTGTTGGGCATTCGGCAGTATGCTCGGCACAATTGCAGGCAATCTGTTGCCGCTTCGTATTGTCAGCGCACTAAGCGTTGCACTTTTCGGAATGTTCCTTGCAATCATCGTTCCGCCGTCAAGAAAGAACAAAACACTTCTCGGAATTGTACTTGTCAGCTTTGCGGCAAGTTTTGCATTTGCATATCTTCCCGTCATCAATCAGATTGACGAGGTACACGCACGATTATTCTTACAATCGTAATTTCGGCAGCGGCGGCATTGCTGTTCCCTGTCAAAGAAGAGGAGGAGAACGAAAATGTCGCATAATCCCTATATATACATACTTATTATGGCGGCTGTAACATTCGCAATCCGTGTTCTTCCGCTTACACTTGTTAAAAAGCAGTTTACAAACACATTTGTGCGTTCGTTTCTCTACTATGTGCCGTATGTAACGCTTTCGGTAATGACATTTCCGGCAATAATCAACGCAACTCACAGTCCGATTGCAGGCATAGCAGCCTTTGCGGCAGGACTTGTGGCGGCATGGTTCAACGCAGGTCTTTTCAAGGTTTCATGCGTATGCTGTGCGGTTGTGTTCATTCTTGAATTTTTTGTGTGACATTTTTGACGCATAGCCTGTTGTTTAATTAGTTTGGAAAGTTTTGATTGACTGAAAGGATTTTTAAAATGAAGTTTTTGCATATTTCGGATTTGCATATTGGAAAATATGTGAACGGCTACAGAATGCTTGATGATCAACGCTATATGCTTGAGCGGATTGTTGAGATTATAAAAGAGAAAAATCCTGACGCTTTGCTGATTGCAGGAGATATTTATGACAAGTCTTTGCCGTCTGCCGAGGCAGTTGAATTGTTCGACCGCTTTATGACTGAAATTGCAGGGCTTCACGGCAAAACAGGGTTGAAAACCTTTGTAATCAGCGGCAATCACGATTCGCCCGAAAGAATCGGTTATTTCAACAAGCTGATTGAACTCAACGGAATTTTTACCGACGGTGTGTTTGAAGGTGTTGCAAGAAAAAATACTGTTGAATGTGACGGAGAAAAGGTTAATATTTTCTCGTTGCCGTTTATCCGTCCGTCATTTGTGCGTAAGGTATATCCCGAAGAATCGGCTAAAATTACCGACTATACAACTGCTGTCAGGGTTGTGTTTGAACATTCCGAAATCAATGCCGATGAAACCAATATTTTGATTGCTCATCAGTTTGTAACGGGCAGTGAAACATCGGGTTCGGAGTCAAGCCTCGGTACGCTTGATAATGTTGAACCGTATGTTTTTGAACCGTTCGATTATGTTGCACTCGGTCATATTCACGGCAAGCAGATTATGGGCAAAAACAAAAATATTGCCTACTGCGGTTCGCCGATAAAATATTCAAAAACGGAATGTCGCAACAAAAAATGTGTGATTTTCGGCGAGTTTTCAAACGGAAAATTAAATCTTGAAGAAATTCCCGTACAGCCGTTGCATGATATGAGAATCATAAAAGGAACTCTGCGTGAACTCGCAGAAAATCCGATATCCGACACATATGACGATAAAACCGATGACTATGTTTTTGCCGAGCTTACGGACGAAAATCCAGTTACCAATGCATTTTCAACGCTTGAAATATCTATCCCAACATTATGGGACTTGAATATGTCAACAGAAAAAAGAGCATTGAAATGACTCCCGAAATGTACGGTAAAACAGAGGGCAAGAGCAATATTGAACTATTTTCTGATTTCTATAAAATGCAGAACGGAAAAGAGATTGAACCCGAATCCGTAAAAATTATTGAGAGAATTTTCAAAGAAATCGGAGGTGTGAACGATGAAACCGATTAAACTGAAAATGAGCGCTTTCGGTCCGTATGCCGATGTTGAAACGGTAGATTTTTCGGCATTTGACGGCAAAGGGCTTTTCCTCATAACAGGCACAACGGGCGCAGGAAAGACAACAATTTTCGATGCAATCTGCTTTGCTCTTTTCGGTGAAACAAGCGGTTCTTCACGAAACGGCGAAATGCTCCGCAGTAACTTTGCAAAACCGCTCACACGCACCTATGTTGAGCTTGACTTTGAACACAGGGGAAAGAAGTACCGCATCATCAGAAACACCTCGAATGAGGTCGCAAAAAAGCGTGGAACAGGCAGTAAAATTGAGGGTGCTTCAGCAGAGCTTACGGGTGATGACATTACAACTCCGCTCACAAAAACGGGCGAGGTCAATAATAAAATCAGCGAAATTATCGGTTTGAAATGTGATGAGTACCGCCAGATTGCAATGCTTGCACAGGGTGAATTTAAAAAGTTCATTGAGTCGGGAAGTGAAAAGCGAAGCGAGATTTTTCGCAAAATTTTTCACACGGACATCTACAAAGAATTTCAGGATAAATTGAAAACAGAGTCAGCCGAAAAGCTTGAAGAAAAGAAAAAGGTCTGCGAACTTATCAAGTCAAAAACCGTTGCCGTTGAAATTCCCGATGATGACAGCTTTGCCGAAATCAGCAAAAAAATCAGCCTTTATACCGACAGAACAGACCTTACGGTAATTGATATTGAGCAATTTCTTTTGCACCTATCGGTACTTTCCGAGATGCAGAAAAAGGACAATGCAGAAATTGAAAAAAAGCGAAAAGGGCTTGAAAAGACAATTCTTGAGGAAGAAAAGAAAAAGGCTCTTGCAGTTGAAATTAATAATAAATTCGATACTCTTGATGCTGAAAAGCTCCGCCTCGAACAGCTTTTGCAGAGCAAACCGCATTACGATGAAATGCTCAAAAAAGCTGAGAATGACGAAAAAATACTGCACTCCGTAAAGCCAAAATATGATAGCTTTGCCGAGTCACGGACAAGATATGATTCGGCACTCAAAAACTGTAAAAATGCGGAAATAAACAGAAAATCCGCCGAAGAAAATTTGAAATTAAAACAGAATGTTTTTGCCGAGAAAAAGTCGCTTGAGGGCAAAATCGCAACGCTAAACGAGGAATCGGGAAAACTTCGTGCAAAGGAAGATACTTACAGGAAATATTTTAACCTTACGGCAAATTTGAATGTATATGAATCAGTTTTGCAAAATTCCGAAAAAGAAATTTCAGACAACAGAAAATTTTATTCAGATGCGGAAAATCTAAAGACAAAAGCGGAAAAATTTATCTCAGAAAACAGCTACACAGAGCAGAAAATTTTTGACGCCAAGAGCAAAATAACCGCCTTGAAAGACAAATCAGGCAAGGCTGAAAGGCTTTTTGTGGAATATCAAAATCTCGCAAAAATCAATGCAAGGTTGACTAATGTAAAAGCAGAATGTGCCGACCTTGCAAAGTCGGCAACGGCACTCAACAACGAGTACAACGAACAGCACAATATCTATATAATGAATATGGCAGGTGTGCTTGCCGACACACTCGAAGATGAAAAGCCGTGTCCCGTCTGCGGTTCATTGCATCATCCAAATCCGGCAAAACACAGCGAAAATGCCCCCGACAAGGATACGCTCGATGCTTTGAAGGCAAGGTGTGAAGTTGCTGAAAGCGCCGTTCATAAAAAGTCAAATGAGGTCACAAGGCTTGAAACGGAATCAGAATCCGCAAAAACAAATGTCACGGAATTTGCGAATGCACTTGAGGTTGATGCCGAAACACTTTCAGCCGAAATGATTTCACAGCTTTTGTCGGAACAAAAAAAGCAATTAAAAGCCCTTGAAAACGAAGCTTCTGACCTTGAAAAAGTCAAAGAACAGCGTGAGGTCTGCAAGACTGAAATCTCAAGGTTTGATGAAAAGCTTAAAAAGCTTGACCTTGTTCATACAGAATTAATCCGCAAAAATGCTGACGCAAAAAGTAAATATAATTCTGCAAAAGAAGAAACCGAGAGCCTTAAAGCTGAGATAAAATACTCATCGGTTGAAGAACTTTTGAATGCTGCAAAGGCTTGCGCCGACAAGGCGGAGCAGATTAAGTCTGAAATCGACCTTGCGCAAAGCGAGCTTTCAAAGGCAAAGTCAGATTTTGACAGCAAGGTTTCTGTTGAAAATGAAACTGCAAAACAGCTGAAAAGTTTTGAATCTGAACTTGAAAACAAAAAATCGGATCTTGATATTGTTCTTTCAGAGAATAATATCTTGGAATGTCCCGATTTTAATTTGTTGACCGAAGATTCCATAAAAGAATTAAAACAAGAGGCAGAAACCTTTACCGATTCTTTGAAAAAATCTCGGGCAACGGTTGAAGCCTGTGAAAAATCAGTTGAAGGAAAGCAAAGGGAAGATGTCCTTAAAATCAATGAACTGATTGATAGCAATACTTCTGAAAAGGAAAATGGGACAATCTTTATACCGTAGGCGACAGAAGTCTGCACAATAATCAAAACATTTACAACAGCGTTGAAAAGCTTAAAAATGACTTTGAGGAAAAGCTCAGAATAGCCGATGTTTACGAAAATCTCAAGAAAACCGCCAACGGTGAAATTGTTTCCGATAACAGCAAAATCACCTTTGAACGCTACATTATGGGTTCGTATTTTGAACAGGTTTTGTACTATGCTAATCTGCGTTTTTCAAAAATGACTGGCGGTCGCTATGAAATTGTCCGTGGTGAAAGCCGTGACAAGCGAATCAGCGCAGGACTTGAAATCAGCGTTCGTGATAATTTTAACAACAAGGAAAGGGATATTTCATCTCTTTCGGGCGGAGAATCTTTTCAGGCGTCACTTGCGCTTGCACTCGGACTTTCCGACATTATTCAGCAGAGAAACGGCGGAATCAGACTTGATTCAATCTTTATTGACGAGGGATTCGGTTCACTTGACAACGACAGCCTTGCATCTGCAATTGAAACGCTTAATGACCTTACAGGCAACGGCAACCGCCTTGTGGGTATCATTTCCCACATAAGCGAGCTGAAAAACAGCATAGGCAACAAAATCGAGGTTGTCGGCACAAAGTCGGGCAGTTCAATAAAAATTATTACAGATTAACATATCACATCATATTATGCAGCGGAGCAGAGATTTTCTGTTCCGCTATTGTATTTTAAAATTAGTTGTGCTACAATGTAGTTAGCAAAGACTAACTACAAGGAGGTCAATATGCTTTTAAACGGACTGATTATAATTTTAATACCGTTTCTCGGAACATCGCTCGGCTCAGCCGTTGTACTTTTTTCAAAAGGAGAGCTCAATCAAAAGCTGCAAAAATTCTGCTCGGATTTGCATCGGGAGTAATGATTGCGGCATCAATATGGTCGTTGTTGATTCCCTCAATTGAAATGGCAGAAAGTCAGAACATAGTTGCGTGGATTCCTGCGACAGTCGGATTTTTGCTCGGAATTGGATTTTTGCTTTTGCTCGACAGCGTTATACCGCATATGCACCTTGACAGCGACAATCCCGAGGCCGTTCGTTCAAGCCTTTCAAAGAACACTATGCTCGTTCTTGCCGTTACCTTGCACAATATCCCGGAGGGAATGGCGGTAGGTGTAACATTTGTCGGAGCAATTTCCGATAATACGGGAATAACCGTTGCAGGTGCATTGGCTCTTGCGGTAGGTATTGCAATACAGAATTTTCCCGAGGGGGCAATAATTTCACTTCCGCTCCATGCAGGCGGAGCGTCACGCAAAAAGTCATGCTTTCTCGGAATTATGTCGGGAGTTGTAGAGCCTATCGGTGCTGTACTTACGGTGATTTTTGCAGGAATAGCGGTTCCGCTGTTGCCGTATCTTCTCTCATTTGCCGCAGGAGCAATGATATATGTTGTAACCGAAGAGCTTATTCCGGAATCACAAAACGGCAAACATTCCAACATCGGAACAATCGGTGTTGCAATAGGATTTACGCTGATGATGGTTCTTGATGTTGCTCTCGGATAAATTTTTTATAAAATTGGAAAATTTCACTCTGCAAATTCTTGACAAATTTGTCATATATTATATAATTAATGGTAAAGTTGTTGTGTAAAACAACTTAAATATATGTACATTTGTGCATATGAGCGTTAAAGGAGGACTTTATATGTTGAAAGTATTCAAGAACGAAAAATTATGGTGTGCAGTTGCAGGCGCAGCAGCAGTAATCGTAGGCAAAAAGATACTTAAAGCAGATAAAACTCGCAGTCTTGCAGTTACAGGTCTTGCAAAGGGTATGAAGCTTCAGAAAGATGCAAAGGCAGCTTTCCAGAATATGAAGGATGAAGCTTCGGATATCTGCTATGATGCTAAAACAGAGGCAGGTATTCACGAAGATGCTGCCGCTGAAGAAGTGACAGAATAATGAAATTTCAAATTGTCTATGACAAGCCGCAGAGAATTCGTTTTCGCTGCGGCGCATATGCATTTGATAAGGAGTATGAGGGGGCAGTCTATAATCTTGTGACCGCATCTCCTTATGTAAATTCGGCACAGGTGAGTTCTGCAAACGGCGGTATTCTTGTCAATTACACAAAGGGCAGCAGAAGTAAAATTATCGACCTTGTAAGAGCAATTAATGTAAAAACTCTTAAAAAGAATGAACCGAGTGCGGAATTTGGAATTCAGAAGATTGACAGCGATTTTCATGACAATCTTTTCACTCTTGTTGCAAAGCACTATCTTTCAAAGATGTTCCTTCCTGCTCCGATAAGAACGGCAATCACTCTTTACAGAAGTGCAAAATATATTAAAAAGGCTCTCAAAACTCTTTGGAACGGTAAACTTACCGTAGATGTGCTTGACGGTGCATCTGTTGTGGCTTGCTTGTGTCAACGCAAGTTCAAAACAGCCGCAACGGTTATGTTTATGCTCAGAATATCGGGCTTGCTTGAAGAATATACTCACGCAAGGACAAAGGCGGTTCTCACAGACAGCCTTGCAATCAAGACCGACAGGGTATGGCTTGTTACCGATGACGGTGATGTTCTCATTCCGATTGAGGATTTGCGTGTCGGCGACAAAATCCGTGTTCAGACAGGCAAGGTTATTCCTGTTGACGGTGTTGTTGCAGACGGTGAGGCAACCGTAAACGAGTCGTCAATGACAGGTGAGCCGTTGCCTGTATTAAAGCGTGAGGGAATTTCCGTTTATGCAGGTACGGTAATCGAAGAGGGCAGTATTGTTGTAACAGTCCGTCAGCTTGCGTCAAATACTAAAATCAGCAAGATTATTGAGCTTATCGGCAATTCCGAGGAACTGAAGGCAGGTGTTCAGAGCCGTGCCGAAACTCTTGCCGACAGAATTGTTCCGTTCAGCTTTATCGGATTTTTCGCAACTCTTATCTTCACAAAAAACATCACAAGGGCAGTTTCACTTCTTATGGTTGACTACTCCTGTGCAATCAAGCTGTCAACCCCTATTGCCGTAATTTCGGCTGTCAAAGAGGCGGCTGACAACGATATTACAATCAAGGGCGGAAAGTATCTTGAGGCTTTTGCAAACGCTGACACAATCGTGTTTGATAAGACAGGTACGCTCACAAACGCAGAGCCTGTTCTTGAAAAGGTTGTTGCATTCGGCGATTATACCGAGGACGAGGTTCTCAGAATCTCAGCCTGTCTTGAGGAGCATTTTCCGCACAGCGTAGCAAATGCCGTTGTAATCGGTGCTGAAAAACGAGGAATTTCTCACTCCGAGGAGCATACAGAGGTTGAGTATGTTGTTGCCCACGGTATTGCAACAACACTTCACGGTAAGCGTGCAATAATCGGCAGTAAGCATTTTGTTGTTGAGGACGAAAATGTTACCGTTACAAAGGAACAGCAGAATATTATTGACGAAAAGTCCGGCTCATGTTCCGTGCTTTACCTTGCAATTGGCGGTGAACTTTCGGGTGCATTGTGCATCAGCGATCCGCCTCGAAAAGAAGCAAAACAGGCAATTGATATGCTCAAAAACAGGGCATAAAGAATGTTGTTATGCTCACGGGCGACAGCTACAGAGCCGCAAAGGCGACTGCCGCAATGCTCGGAATTACCGACTATAAGTGTCAGGTTCTCCCCGAGGACAAGCACAGATATGTTGAAGAAATGAAGCAGAACGGTCAGAAGGTAATTATGGTCGGTGACGGTATCAACGATACTCCGGCACTTGCCGCCGCAAATGTTTCGGTTGCAATGAACGATGCGTCCGACATTGCCCGTGAAACTGCGGATATTACCATAAAAGGCTCTGATTTGCGTTCGCTTGTGCGTGTTCGCAAGTTGAGCAAAGACCTTATGAAACGAATCAACAAAAACTATCGTTTTATAATTGCTTTCAATTCGGCACTTTTGCTTTCAGGCTTTATGGGAGTTATTCAGCCGTCGGTTTCGGCATTTTTGCATAATGCGTCAACTATGATGATTTGTGCAAAGAGTATGACTCCGCTGACAAAGAAAAATGATAAAGGCAAAGCTTTGTCGCTCCCTGAAAAAGCAGAGCAGTAATTTTAATGAATATTTATAAGTAAATATTTCAAAAAACAACCGCTGTCAGGTTTAATCCCGACAGCGGTTTTGTGCTTGATTAAGAGGATTTTTTTACTTTTACATACGCATAGATGTAGGCAACGGCAATGCTTATCAGAAGAATTGCAACCATAATAATTGTTGAATTGATTCCCTTTATGAATGAGCTTTCAATGATTGTCAAAATTCCGGTAACTACAAAAGCAATTCCGCCGCTCGGTTTGATTCATACCACGCCAAGTCACTGCTTTGAGTCCATGATGTTTTTACTCCGATAAACGAATTTCGTTTTGTTTTCGGAAGAAAGTTGCCTGCAATAATCAACATTAAACCCGTAACCGTATTTATAATGAACGGCACATTATCTGTAAAAGTTGTGCTGTCGGGCTTTAAAATTGCCAGAATAAGAAACATCAATTGAAGAATATTGAAAGCCGCAATGATTGATGTCACAAGTATCGCAGTGATTTTTACATTGTTATTTATCTTTTCAACGCTGTTTGTGCTGTATTTAGTATATATCTTGGTATACACCATGTAAAATGCATACATAAACAGAATGATTGCAGGGAAAATGAAGTTTTCGTATTTTGAACCGTAACGGTCAACAGCACCGCTTGCGTTGTAGTGCATGGGAACGGTGTCATTCATAAAGAATAAAAATACGGAAGTAAGCAAAGTGGGCAATATGGAAAGTGCAAGCATAATTTTATTCAGCTTTTTCATAAAATCAACTCCTAAAATTGTTTAAGCCACATTATGAGTTCGTCAAACAGGGTTGTGTTAAGCTCATAATAAACATAATTTTTTTCTTTTGATTCAATCACCAGGTCGTTTTTCTTCAACAGATTGAGGTGATATGAAAGCGATGCAGGTGAAATTCCAAGTTCTTCGGCAATATCGCCTGCAATCATTTTCTTGCCTTTCAGCATTGTCAGAATATTTCTTCTTATCGGATCTGAAAGTGCTTTAAGTGTACCGTTCAGTGACAAGCAGATACCTCCTCACAAAGTCCTATTACATCTATTTAAAAAATATTTTAAATAGCTTGTAGCTTTATTATAGCCTGATTTACTGAAAAGTCAAGAACTATTTAAAAATATTTTTAAATAGCTTTAAAATATCTCTGACGAATATTGCAGAAAAAAATAAAAAATTTCTCTTGATTTTCTTTGTTGAGTGGTATATAATAATACTCGGTTAGCAGAGGCTAACTCTTTTGAATAAATCATGTGGACTTCCCTTGCGGGTACCGAAAGCCTTTACTCGGGAGGATGTGCTTACCTCCCGAGAGGGTTGTCTGCAAGAAAAAAGTTAGGAGAATTATAATGACTTATTTAGAAATTGAAAAAGTAGTCGGCAGAGAAATTCTTGACTCCCGTGGCAATCCGACAGTTGAGGCAGAGGTAACACTCGTTGACGGTACTGTTGCAAGGGGTACTGCCCCAAGCGGTGCGTCAACAGGCGAATTTGAGGCGCTTGAACTCCGTGACGGCGACAAGTCAAGATATCTCGGCAAGGGTGTTTCAAAAGCAGTTGAAAATATTAACACAGTAATTAATGATACAGTTGCAGGTATGGATGCGTCAGACATTTATGCAGTTGACAAGGCTATGATTGAGGCTGACGGTACAAAGGACAAGTCAAAGCTTGGCGCTAACGCAATTCTTGCCGTTTCAATTGCAACAGCAAGAGCAGCCGCAACAGCACTCGATATTCCGCTTTACAGATTCCTCGGCGGTATCTCGGGCAACAGACTCCCTGTTCCTATGATGAACATCCTCAACGGCGGTGCTCATGCCGCAAACACAGTTGATGTTCAGGAATTTATGATTATGCCTGTAGGCGCACCGTCATTCAAGGAATGTCTGCGCTGGTGTGCAGAAGTTTTTCACGCACTTGCTTCTCTCCTCAAATCAAAGGGACTTGCAACATCAGTAGGTGACGAAGGCGGTTTTGCTCCGAACCTTTCAAGTGATGAGGAGGCTATTCAGTATATTCTTGAGGCTGTTAAGAATGCCGGCTATGAGCCGGGCAAGGACTTTATGATCGCTATGGACGCCGCATCATCGGAATGGAAGGGCGAGAAGAAGGGCGAATATGTCCTTCCAAAGGCCGGCACAAAGTTCACATCGGCAGAACTTATTGAGCATTGGAAAAAGCTTGTTGAAAAGTACCCAATTATCTCAATCGAAGACGTCTTGACGAGGAGGACTGGGAAGGCTGGCAGCAGCTTACAAAGGAACTCGGTGACAAGGTTCAGCTTGTCGGCGATGACCTCTTTGTTACAAACACAGAAAGACTTGCAAAGGGTATCAAGTTTGGCTGCGGTAACTCAATTCTTATCAAGCTTAACCAGATTGGTTCGGTTTCGGAAACTCTCGAGGCTATCAAAATGGCTCACAAAGCCGGTTACACAGCAATTTCTTCACATCGTAGCGGTGAAACGGCAGATACAACAATTGCCGACCTCGCAGTTGCTCTTAACACTTGCCAGATTAAGACAGGTGCTCCGAGCCGTTCAGAGCGTGTTGCGAAGTACAATCAGCTTCTCAGAATTGAAGAACTCCTCGGTGACAGCGCAGTTTATCCCGGTATGGACGCTTTCAATGTTAAAAAAGATTGATTAATAAGACAGTTTGTTTTCATAAATATTTTTTCTAATGTTACAAAACAGAGTCGTTTTTTCGGCTCTGTTTTGTTTTTGCTGAAAACTCAGAATAACAAAATATTGACAATTTGCAAATTTTCATCAAAACGGTTGTGTTCTTAAAACAGTCAATAATAATCGGATAATGTGAAATACTTATTATTTGGTTATAAAATTATGCTGTAATAAAATAGGACAAAATCAATACTGTGCATTGTGTAAAGTTTTTTCAAAACAAAAGCGTCTTTATTTCGTCATTCCTATACATTTACATTCACAAATCGCTGTGCTATAATCAAGTGCAGAAATGCCGCATCGTCAGGCAAAGCATAGCGTTGATATGGACTTATACTTAAACGAAAAAGATATTAAAAACATAAAAATTTTTGATAAGAAGTGTGAATGTTATGAATGGTTCAAAATCTGTTAGAAATCTGACTCAGGGAAAAATTTCAAGTCAGATTTTATTTTTTGCAATTCCCGTAATAATCGGCAACCTTTTGCAGGAGCTTTACAATGTTGTCGATACGCTGATTGTCGGTCAGACTCTCGGTGAAATCAAGCTTGCGGCTGTCGGTTCAACGAGTTCGCTCAACTTTTTGCACTCGGATTTTTCATAGGACTTTCCGCCGGCTGTTCGGTAATCACTTCACAGCATTTCGGTGCAAACGATATGGAACGGGTGAAAAAGAGCGTTGCCGCCCACATAATAATTGGCGTTGTGTCGGCTGTTGTGCTTACTGTTTCGTTTGTACTTCTTGTTAATCCGCTGCTTACAATGCTCGGAACAACCTCGGATACATTCGAGTATGCAAGCAGATATCTTACAATAATTTACCTCGGAATCCCCGCAACAATGCTCTACAACCTTACGGCATCACTTCTGCGTTCGGTTGGTGACAGCAAAACTCCGCTTTATCTGTTGCTCTTTTCATCCGTAATGAATGTGGGACTTGACCTGTTATTTATCATAGTGTTCAGGTGGGATGTTTCGGGTGCGGCAATTGCAACGGTAATCTCTCAGCTTGTGTCGGCAGTTCTCTGTTGTGTGTACATTTTTTTCAAGGTGAAAATGCTTTTGCCGAACAGAAACAGCTTTAAAAATTTGACTTCAACTGTACGGGACGAGCTAAAAGTCGGTTTCCCGATGGGACTTCAAAACTCAGTAATTTCAATCGGAATGATGGTTTTGCAGTATTTCGTAAATCAGTTCGGTTCATATGCCGTTGCCGCCTACACAATCGGCAACCGTGTTCAGCTCCTCATTCAGAATCCGATGAACTCAATGAGTACGGTTATCGCAACATTTGCAGGTCAGAACGAGGGCGCAGGAAGATATGACAGAATCAAAAAAGGCGTCAATTTTTGCCTGTTAATTTGTATTGCATATTCAATTGTAATCGGTGCGGTTTCAATGATTTTTGCTCAGCCGATAACAGGAATCTTCACAAGCGGAAGCTCACAGCAGACTATTGATTATTCCATTCAGTTTATGTTCTGGAACTGCCCGTTTGAGTGGTCGCTTGCAATGCTGTTTATATACCGTGGAACAATTCAGGGACTTAAAAACGGCATTGTGCCTATGATCGGTTCGCTTATCGAAGTTGTTATGCGAATTATGACGCCCGTCATTTTCAGTTCTGTAATAGGTTACGCATCAATCTGTGTTGCCGGTCCTGCCGCATGGACAGGAAGTATGCTCCTTATGATTGCGGTTTATTATGTTAAAATAAGAAAACTTTCAAAGACGAAAACTGTTGTGGCAAATTAATCCTTTATGTGGTACAATATTCCATGTGATTATAGTAACGAAAGGGATTTTTATGATTTGCTTTAAAAAAGTCACAAAACAAATTTGTAATTATAAATCTGTAAAAGAATTATACCTTTCCGCATTTCCTGCCGTTGAGAGAGTACCGTTTTGGCTTTTGATGAAAAAATCAAAGAATGAGGGTGCAGATTTCTACGCAATTTATGATGAAGAAAAGTGGATTGGACTTATCTATGCAATCACGGACGGCGAAGTTGTCTATGTGTACTACTATGCAATTTCCGAAAAGGAGAGGGGACACGGAATCGGAGTCGCCGTGCTTGATGAATTTAAAAATTTGTATAAGGGCAAAAGAATTTTTCTTGCAATTGAACAGCTTGAAGAAGAAAATGCCCCCAATCAAAAACAGCGAATGAGTCGTTATAAATTCTATCAGCGTTGCGGATTTTTTAGGCTGAATGCAAAGATTGTTGAGGCGAAAATAACATTTGATGTTATGGCATACGGCGGTGAAGTCAACCCCGAAAGCTATAACAAAATGATGAAAAAATATCTCGGCAAAATTATGTCGCACTTCATCAAAACAGAAATGAAGGGCAGCGGAAAATATTTTGAATAATAAAAACACCGACAGGTTAGCTTTTAGCTTTATCTGTCGGTGTTGTTTTTTATAAGATATATTATTTTGTACAGCGTTTGCCTGATGTTATGGATTTGCGGGCGTTTATTTTATTGCCGACAAATTCGAAGAGTTTAAGTCTTAAAAGCTCAATTACGCAACAGCCTGCGAATATGAGGAGGATTGTTATAATTACAATCGGAATGTAAATCAGGGTGTCATAGAGGTGCTTATTGCTGAAGTTTGCAACATGCCACAGACAATCACGAACATACGGATTTTCGTGGATTGCATATATACCGAGCGTTGTGCCGGCTACTGTATTGACAAATTTTGAGCTGAAATTGAAATCTCTGAAAAAGAGAACCAACATCGCCGATTCGGCGAGGACAATCGGGTTGTTGAACATACCGAATGCCGGCTTGTATTGTGGAAAAACAGATGCCAATACAAAATCTAATACGCAAAGGCCGACGAAAATGCCGAGATAGCGGAAATTTGGTTTTCTTTTCTCAAGCGGTTTCTGCTTTACAAACAACCTCAGATAACCGCCGATTATGTACATCAAAAGGAATCCGCCAAGACTTTTGCCCATATAAGGATCAAGTATTTTGTTGACGCTGATCACATTGTTTATTCCGTGAATTTCCGCAAGCGTTGACCATAGACTTACTGCCACAAAAACAATTCCCATAAAGTAGAGGTAATGTTTTTTAGAAAGTGACGCAAGCATTTTGTTGAGAAATGGGCTGAGCAGAAGAATAATCAAATAATTGCTCAGAAAATACCAAGTTCGTGACATTAGCGGAGTGAACGCCTTTATAACTGAATTTATATTTATGAGCGACGGATCGCTTATGAAGAAAATTATCGAAGTATAATCGAGTAAAAAATCATTGCACCGTAGATTTTTCCGCCACGCCGTATGGTCTTTTTTATATCAAACTGCGAGGTTATCATGAAGTAGCCGCTTATCATAATAAACACATCAACAGGGGTTCTGCATAATGACCATACAAATGTCACCAATATACCGTCAATATCGCCTGCGGCCTTGATGCGTCATGAAGTAATCCGTACTGATACGCATGCAAAAAAATTATCTGTATCATTGCAATAATTCGCAGTAACTCAATACCGGACTGTCGTTTGATTTTGCTCATTTTTAAATCCTCCGTAAACGGAAATCCCAAAAAGTAGGGGATTTGTGTCTGTCAATTTCTGACAGGAACTTCGTTTTCTTAACAATTTTCGTAAAATTTGCAACATTGCTACAAATACCAATTATACCATAATTTGCCTGTTATAACAATTTATGCGGTGTAGTATTTCAAGAGAAAAACAAGTGATTTTTAAACAATATATACAAAATTGTACATATGTACAAAAAGCAATAAAAGTATATTGAGCTTGAGAAGTATTGGCAAAACAAAAACGGTCAGCAAAAAACTGACCGCTTAAATACTATTTTAATTTGTCTTTGTTAACCTGTTGCTGATACTTGATGATTTCGTTGTAAATTCTTTCACAGTTGTTGTGATCGTCAACTGATAGAAATCTTCAACTCTTTCAACATACTTTGGCTTCATTTTACAGCCGTTTTCCATATACTCGCAGAGCAGGTCAACAAGCTGGTCGCTTTCGGTACAAATTTCTCCGAATCCCATTGTATCATAGAAGAATCCGCCGTCATCATAGTGCGCAGGAAGCTGTGACGGATGAAAATATACAAGCGGTTTTTTCATATAAGCAAAGTCAAACTGAACGCCCGAATAGTCAGTTACCATAAGGCTTGACTCCTGAAAAGCTGTTTCGTAGTTGAAATCGCCAACCGATGAAACAACCTCAACATACGGATCGGGGATAAAGTCGTTAACCTGTGAGCTTAAAATCGGATGAAGAACATACTTAATCTTGTAGCCTGTACGCTTTGCCGTATCAATCAACTTTTTATTATTGATAAGGTCGTTGTAGATTTTATAATAGGTTGTGTGCTTGAATTCGGGATTGTAAGCTCTCTGTTCACCCTCGCTTGTTGTAACAGGCATTGCATTGTACATACGCCAGGTGGGTGAAAGCAGAATCTGCTTTTTATCGTTATTGATAAGTCCGTCATATCTGCCGATGCCTGTCATCTTGAGAATGTCAAAATCCTGATAGTTGTAAACATGGTTGCTCAGGTTTTTGTACTCATACTTTGACGCAAGGAAGTACATCTGTGTGTTGTCAACAATTCTCTGCTGAGCCATTGCACACTTCTGAACCGAAAGTCCGTGCTGTAAGCACATTGAAGGGAAGTTGCACAAACCTCTGATGAATCTTGAACGATCCATACTGTAGCCGTTGAACGGGAATACATTTGAGTTTGTAATGAGCGCAATATCGGTATTGAGAAACAGCATTTTGTGCTTGAATGAACGGTTCTTGACAGGCTTGAGTCCGTCAGCCTTTAGTCGCTTGTAATCGGAAGTGTTTTTGTCAATGATATAGTATCTTGAAATGCCGTCCTTTTTGTCTGCACAATATCTGTAAAGATATTCACAGCTGTCACCGCCCTTGTACAGCTTATCGTACATGAGCCAGATTTTCTTGTTCTTGAAGAAAGGTCTTGTAAGCCAATACTGAATTCTTGTAATGAAGCTGCGTTTACTCTCCATGAAAACATATGGGAGAAACTTGAGTTCTCTCTTGAATGTATCCATAGCAGATGCGTGGCAGATTACAATTGTGCTTGAGTTGTCAATATAGGCAACATACTTGTTGAATCTCCAGTAGGAGTTCTTTGGCTTGATTGTAAACTTAGACCAATGGTGCAGGAATGAAAGCTTGAGCGGAATAATTGAATCCTTGTATCTTGCAAAGAATGCAACCGTCTGCTGAGGATTTTCGGGGTCAAGCTCAAGCTCAAGGTGGAAGGTGAATTTCTTGTACGCACTGATGCCGAAATATTTTGTCAGAGAATAGCGGTCTGTGTTTGTAAGAACCTGTCTTTTGTCGCCAAACTGAACATAAAGCTCAAAATCTTCAAGGTCAAAAACCTGTCTGAACGAGCCGTCAATAACAAGCTTGCCGTCACGGTAGTCCATAACATGCATACCGACTCTCTGGTCTGTAAGCTTAGAAATATAGACATTGTTGCAGTTGAGATAAACCTCTTTTTTGCCCTCGGAATATTCAAAAGGCATATCCTTGAAAACACAATTGTACTTTATCATATAGAACATCTCGGCGGCTTCCTCGCTGTAGCCGAGAGAAACATACTTGTCTTTGTTAAGAACAAAACCGTCATTTGCAAACTTAAAACATTCTCTTGCTGTTTCAAAGAAAACCGCAAGCTCTTCATCGTTCATATTACGCTTGTTGCGGTTGTTCATATTTGCAAGGAACTTTGTTGTAATATTGAAAACAATATAGAACTGAATAAACAGCGGAATATTTCCGTCCCTGTCCTTGCTGTCATTGATGAGAGGCTTCAAGAAGTTGTTAAGCGAATCTGTGTACCAGTCCTTGTAGTTTGTGGGAACATAGTACATAAAGTCATCGCTTACAGGCATAAAGTAGTCAAATTCAATCTCATCAAGATATGCATACTCCGGATAATCAAGCTGAATTCTGAGTGCAAAATCGTCTGCGCTTTCGTACTTGAGCTTGTTGTTCATTTTGTATGATTTGAAAATTTCAGTTCTGTAAAAAGTACCCGTAAGCTCAAGATTGATGAGGTTGGGATTATCAAAAAGGTTGACAACGCTTGATTCAAGCTGACCTTTGTTAAGTCTGAATTCCTTTTTCTCTCTGAAAACAGGGTTTACGCAAAATCTGTGACCGGCAACAAAAGGAATTTTTTCCTTTTTGTTGAACACCTTAATGCAGCTTTCAAAATAGTTATCGCTGAAAGTGTCGCCGCAATTGCACACCGTGATATATTTGCCTGTTGCTTTTGACGCAGCAAGGTTGCAGGCATCGGCAAAGCTTTTAACCGACTTTGCATAAATCACCTTGCACATTGACATATTGCCGTTTGCAATTTTGCCTGAAGTTTTGTCTGTTGCGTCAACAATAAGCACTTCAATGTTCTCTTGATGAATATTCTTTTGCTCGGATATTGATGACAGAGTATCTATTAATTTGTTATTGCTCTCAAGAAAGGGGACAATAACAGAAACAATTATACCGCTCATAGTACCTCCAGAAAAAAATTATCTCATTAGATTATACCACAGTTAGTGAAAAATGCAAACTTTTCTTTGATATTGTATGTCGCAAATTTGCGGAAAACAAGGTAATATGTTGAAATTTTAATAAGCAGTAATAAAAAAACAGGCGACAGTCCGAAAACTGCCGCCCGTCAATTGTAATAAAATTAAAAGCTGTCGTCATAAACGGCACGGCAACCGCCGATGAATTTAGGACGGGTTCTTGCGGCAAGCAGAATTGCCTGTCCGATATGGTCAATGCCGAGTCTTACGGGTACGGCAACTCTTTTAAGGTGCATGCCTATAAGTGTTCCGCCGATGTCAAGACCTGCGTCAGCCTTGATTTCTTCAAGTGCAACGGGATCTTTGAATGTTTTGTATGCTGTTGTGGCAAACGAACCGCCTGCCTTTGGCTGTGGAACAACATTCACGATTTCAGCGTTCGGAACAGCCTCTCGCTCAACGATGATTGCACGATTGAGGTGTTCGCAGCATTGTGCGGCAAGGTAAATTTTTCTTTCGCAAAGCACTTCGTATATACCCTTGAAAACAGCCTGAGCGGTTTCAAGACTTGAATTGTGTCCGATAGTTCCGCCTGCAACCTCGCTTGAAGAACAGCCGATTACAACAATACTGCCCTCTTTAAGCTTGGCAACATCGCAAAGCTCATTACAAGCCTGTTTTGCCTGAGCATAAATTTCTTCATACATATATGTCAACTCCTTGGTTATGTAAATTTTATTCTGATTATATTATACCATTCTTTTTGCAAAGTACAAGTTTTTAATGCAAATGACAGCAAAAGACATAGAAATGTTAAAATGGTTCTTGAAATTTCAGATATACAGGTGTATAATAAAGCAAATAGATTTATTCTGCAAGTGTTTAAGAAATTTCAGAGCTTTACAATAATCTTATATAACAACATAAAACTGATAATTACTTTCGTTCATATTTACTCCCGAAAAGGTTTGCGGTCAATTTTGGTCGCAAGCCTTTTTGCTTTGTTTACATTAATTTTTTAATGTGGTAAAATAAATGTTAAAGGTTTCGGCAAAACGAAATTGCACAAGGTATTTTTTATATGATTGGAAGATGAAATTATGTGTGAAGTAACAATAAGACGGGCAAAATTTAAAGACATACCGCAGCTTGACAAGCTCCTTTTTGAGGTTCACAAGATTCACAGCGATATCCGCCCCGACCTTTTTACAGTCGGTGAGAAGAAATACACAGACGAGGAGCTTGAGCGAATAATTGTTGATGAGCAAAAGCCGATTTTTGTTGCAGAACATAACGGAAAAGTAAAAGGATATGCTTTTTGTATTTTCAAACAAAATCTTGAAAGCAAGTCAGTCACAAATATAAAAACCCTGTATATTGATGATTTGTGTGTTGACGAGGATACAAGAGGGATGCATATCGGCACAAAGCTGTATAACCATGTTATTGATTTTGCCCGAAAAAGCGGTTGTTATAATGTTACGCTAAATGTGTGGGCAGGCAATGACGGTGCAATGAAATTTTACGAGCGTATCGGTTTTAAGGTTCAAAAAATCGGTATGGAAACAATTCTCTAAAAGAAATATATAAATTTTCGGGTATGGTGATAAGATGAAAAAAATTGCAGTCGGTATTCTGGCTCATGTCGATTCGGGAAAGACTACGCTTTCAGAGGCTCTGATGTACTCCTCAGGCAACATAACAAAGCTTGGTCGGGTTGACCACAGGGATTCGTTTCTTGACACTTTTTCGCTTGAGCGTGACCGTGGAATTACAATTTTTTCAAAACAGGCGGTTATGAAGTACAACAACACGGAATTTACTCTGCTTGACACACCCGGTCATGTTGATTTTTCGGCAGAAGCAGAGCGTACACTTCAGGTGCTTGACTACGCAATTCTTGTAATCAGCGGAACTGACGGTGTTCAGAGTCACACCTGCACACTTTGGAAACTGCTCAAAAAGTACGATGTGCCGTGTTTTATCTTCGTCAACAAAATGGATCTTGACGGTGCGGACAAGCTTTCCGTTATGGCACAGCTGCGTACAGGGCTTGACGAAAACTGCGTTGATTTTACCTATCCGAACTCCGACGGCTTTCGTGAAAGTGTTGCCGTATGTGATGAAAAAATTCTTGAAAAATATTATGAAACAGATGCCGTTGAAAAGACCGACATAACAGGTGCGATTAAGGAACGCAAAATCTTTCCGTGTATGTTCGGTTCGGCACTCAAACTTGACGGTGTAAAGGCATTTTTGAATCTGCTTGACGAATACACGGTTATGCCCTCTTACGGTGCTGAGTTCGGTGCAAAGGTCTATAAAATTGCAGAGGACAATCAGGCAACCGCCTTACATTTATGAAAATTACCGGCGGAAGTCTTAAAGTGCGTGAGGTTCTCCAAAGCGAAAAAAATACCAATGCCGAAAAGGTAAACAGAATAAGAATTTATTCGGGCGAGAAATTCACAGCCGTTGAGGAGGCTGTTGCAGGAACCGTTTGTGCGGTAACGGGAATAACATTCACTTCATCGGGTGACGGCTTGGGTGTTGAGAAAAATTCCGGAGTTCCCGTACTCGAACCTGTCCTTACTTACAAGGTTGAATTAGAGGACGGGACAGACGCCCACACGGCTCTCACAAAGCTGAAAACGCTTGAAAACGAAGATCCTCAGCTAAATGTTGTGTGGAACAGCAGACTCGGTGAAATCCACATCCGACTTATGGGTGAAATTCAGCTTGAGGTGCTGAGGTGCATAATAAAAGAGCGTTTCGGTATAAATGTATCGTTCAGCACAGGCAGTATAATCTATAAGGAAACTATCGAAAATACGGTTGAGGGTGTCGGTCATTTTGAGCCGTTAAGACACTATGCAGAGGTTCACCTCCTTTTGAAACCTGCAAAGCGTGGCAGCGGAATTACAATTAATTCCCGTTGCAAAGAGGACTTGCTCGACCGCAACTGGCAAAGATTGATTCTTACTCACCTCTGTGAAAAAACACATCTCGGTGTGCTGACAGGCTCGCCGATTACAGATATTGAAATCACGCTTGTTTCGGGAAAAGCTCACGCAAAGCATACCGAGGGAGGAGATTTCAGACAGGCAACCTACCGTGCCGTAAGACAGGGACTGCGCTCGGCAAAGAGCATTCTTCTTGAGCCTGTTTATGATTTTACGCTTGAAGTGCCTAACGAAAATGTGGGACGGGCAATGTCAGATATTCAGCGGATGAGCGGTACTTTCAATTCTCCTGAAGCCAAGGGAGAAAATTCCGTTCTCACGGGTACTGCACCCGTGTCCGAAATGGGTAACTACACAAAAGAAGTTATGCAGTACACTCACGGCAGAGGCAGACTTCGTGCAGTCTTAAAGGCTATGAGCCGTGTCACAACAGCGATGAAGTTATTGCACAAATCGGCTACGATTGCGATGCCGATGTTGACAATCCATGCGGTTCTGTGTTTTGTTCTCACGGAGCAGGCTACAATGTGCCGTGGAATGAGGTCGGCGAGCATATGCATCTGCCGAGTGTTCTCAATGCTCCGAAAGACGATGAAATCGGCACAAACAGCGAAAACGCTTTTGCAAAGTGCAAAACTCAGGACGATATTTTTGCACTTGACAAGGAGCTTATGCAGATTTTTGAACAGACCTACGGTCCTGTGACACGCAGAAAACACGCTCCCGAAAAGCGTCATGTCAAGGCGGTTTCGTCTATTGACAAGGCGGCTGAAAAGTATAAAAAATCCCCCGTGTATGACGGCACGGAGTATCTGCTTGTTGACGGCTACAATGTTATTTTTGCGTGGGAACACCTCAAAGAGCTTTCCGAAAGAAGTCTTGACGGTGCAAGACACGCTCTGATAAACATTCTCTGCAACTATCAAGGCTACAGCAAGTGTAACCTTATTCTCGTGTTTGATGCGTACAAGGTAAAGGGCGAACACAGAGAGGTTGAAACCGTGAATAATATCAGCATTGTATATACCAAAGAGGCAGAAACCGCCGATATGTTTATTGAAAAAACCTCTCACAAGCTTGCCAAAACCAACAAGGTGCGTGTCGTAACATCCGACGCACTCGAACAGATGATAATTCTGGGCAACGGTGCGTTGCGTGTTTCATCAAGAGCATTTTTAGAAGAAGTCAGACAAGCCGAAAATGAAATCAGAGAAATAATAAATTCTTCAAACGAATTAAACAATAATATGAATTAGTTTTTAAGCATAATAATAAGCCGACAGATACAGCGATTGTATTCTGTCGGCTTTGTTGTTTTTAATAATGTAAAATCAAATTTCTTCTTCCGTGTCATCATCGGGTTCATCGTAATCGTCACGGTCATTTCTGTGGCGTTTAAAGCTTGCGACTGCCGTACCGCCTGCGATAAGCAGAAGAATTATCGCAAAATCCGTAGGCATTGAACCGCCGTCCGATTCATCGGAGGTGGAGTTGTCTTGTGTGTCTGTTTTGTCAGTTGCAGAAGCAAGGGTACTGCTCCCGAAAATCATCATAAGAGCAAGCAAAAACGGTACAAATTTTTTCACGACAACACCTCCGCAATATCTACACGAATTATACCATTATAATTCCAAATTAGCAATATTAAATTTGGAATATTAAATCAGCAATATATGTCAATGTTCACAGCAACTGTCCCTGTAGATTTTGTAGGGAAAGGGTTATACAATGAAGGAATTTTAATAAATAACAAAACAAGACAGCCGTAAACTGTCTTGTTTATATGTAATACTATTCGTCAGCGTTGTTAATTGCCCTTATTCTGAGCAGTGAAACAATGCACAGAGTAACTTTTATCAACATTATGAAGATGAAAATTATGCTGTAAATATTGAATGTTTCAGCACCGCAAATTATGTCAAGAAGGGTATAAACTCCGTAAGCAACCATAATCATAAAAGTAACAGCAGATGATATAATAATCAAGCCGTTTGCCATCGTGCTTTTACTGCGTATGGATTTGTAAACGAGATATACGGGCAATACCAACGATGCAATATCCATAATTTCAAAAATAACATATAAAACATAATTTCTAACAAGCTTGAGAAAGATGCAAAGGTTGTAAAAAGAGTGTTGAAAATGAATAGGAACGGGTAGTCGCCGTGGATTGCCCAAAAAGAAGAATCTTCACAATAGTAGTTATACAAAAATGTCACTTGAATCCAAATGGCAAGCAGTAACAGAGTTGCAATGAGTACACCTTGTACAATTCCTGTGTACTTGAGAGTTTTATTGCTTTTCATAATCTCACCGCCTTTTAATCTCTTTTAACCGTTACAAAAATTAATCCGATTTTTATTATTAAATTGATTATGTAAAACGCTAACAATAGAAAATAGTGATTGGATGTGAAAAAATATCCTATTGTAAAAAATAAGCCGTAAAATGCTGACAAAACGGTGTCGGGAATCATAAGAATAAGAATAATTGTATTTGCGGATTTTTGTTTTGAATACTGATTTGTATGTTAAAACCAAAGCAGTGCAGGCATCAATATCAGCACAAAGTTTTGAAACATAATTGCCTGTACGGTGTAGGGGTGGTCAAAATAGAACTCTATGAGATAAAGCGGAGTTATTGCAAACATAGGTGTGCATATCGGCGAATCTTCTATACAACCGAGATTAAAACACACAATTGATCCGACAGTAAGCCACAATACAAAGAAAATCTGCCAAATTGCTGTCGCTTGATTTTTTGTAATTCCTTTCATAAAATCACCGCCTTTTGATTAATTACAATTTTTCTGTGTTTCTATTGTATTAATATTATAGCACAATGTAATTCAAAGTGCAATTGCAAAATAATCTGCCATGCAATTTCGTGCGATTTTTACAAAACAATAATCCAAAAAAGGTTCAGATTGATGGTAAAATTAGTTGTAATGAATAAATTGCAGTAAAACTTTTGTGCAAAACAAAACCCGACAGCCACACATTGTACCGTGTGACTGTCGGGGAGAGAAGGATTTGTATTAACTTTAAATCAGAATCCCGTTGCAATGGTCGATTTCATGTTGAATAATCTGTGCGGTAAAGTCTGAAAACTGCGTTTTATCTGCTTGAAATTTTCGTTGAAATATTTTACTTTTATCGTTTTGTAACGAACTGTTTTGCGTTCGCCGTCAAGCGAAAGACAGCCTTCCTCGGTTTCAAATTCACCGAATTTGCTAATGATTTCGGGATTGAACATAACAAGATATTTTCCGTTGTCATTAATTGCGATTATCTTTTTTGCAACGCCTATCATGTTAGCCGCCATGCCCACACAACGGTCAAAATTTGCCCTGAGTGTGTCGAGCAAGTCCTGTGCCGTCTGCAAATCTGCCTGTGTTGCGTCTTCCGACTTTCTCTGTAAAAACATAGGATCATGTACAATTTCTCTTACCATAACTCTGCCTCTTTCAGTTTCTAACCCGAGTATAACACATCGGTGTATTTAAAACAAGCCTTACTGTTCCGACTGAATATTGACCGCTGTCCATTCACCGTCTTTATTGATTACGGTAATTCGTGATTTTACGGGTTCGGTTGTCATCCAAAAAGTTCCGTCCTCTGTGTATAAATTCTTTGTGTATTCAATCCACATATATCCCGTGTCTGTGTAAAGCTTTGCGGAGTTCAATTCAACCTTAGCTTTGACTGTGTAATCGCCCTCAACACGGTCATATGAATAATACGCAAGTTCTCCGAATTTTCCTTTGGCGGTTTCATATTCACCGTTGAAATCAATAACATTTTTTATATCATTCAAAAGCGGTTCAAGCTGTTTTTGGTCCGATTGTGAATATCCCTTGTCAAATTCATTTAGCATTTCGTCGCTGAAATATGGCTTTTCGCTGTATCTGTGTTGTCAGCACCGTACATATAATTTGCCCCGATAATAATTAAGGGGATAAAAACAGTAACCAAAATAGCCGCAATTGCAACTTTAATTATTCTTTTCTTTTTGTTCTGCTTTTCAATACTTTTCCATACGCTGTTAATTTCATCGTCAAGGTGTGCCGTTTTGTCAATTTCGGTTTTTGAAAGTGATAAAATACGATTGCATTTATCGCAAGTACGGCAATGCTCCTCAATAAATTTTCTGCTTTCATCACTTGCGGTATTATCGGAATACAAAGGAATTAAATCACGCACTATGTTGCAGTTCTTATTCATTATCATCACCAAGCCTTTCCAATAATCTGACTTTTGCACGGTAATAGGTGACTCGTACCCATGTTTCTTTTTTGCCGAAAATTTCGGCAATTTCCTTATATGACAGCTCTGCAAAAACTTTTAAAATAAAGACCTCACGATACGGTTCATCAAGAATATGCAGATATTTATGTATTCGCAATGCCGTGTCTTTATCCGAAAGCTTTTCTTCTAAATTGCTGATGTCGCAATTTCTGCATTGTCAAAACCATCAATTTTCTTTTGCTTACGCAGATATTTTAAATATTCGTTTTTGGCAATGGCACAAAGCCATGTTGAGGGCTTGTACTTTTTGTTGTAGCTTTTGTAATGTTCAAATGCTTTAAGAAAAGTTTCGGCAGTCAATTCCTCTGCAAGGTCGCTGTTTTTACAGAGATTAATCAGAAATCCGTAAACTGTTTTAAAGTTTTGTCTGTAAAATTCTTCAAATGGCACTTTGTCACCTCCCGTATATTAAATCCGCAAATTGCTGTTTTGTTACAGTATATTGAAATTTTATCATAAAAATTTTTTCTGTTCAATGTTTTGCAACAGACAACCTCTTGTCTACATATAAATTACCGAGGTGGTTAGGTGAAATATCCGGAGTTATCGTGCAATGTTTATGCTGAGGTTGACGGTGAGAATGTTTTGCTGATTGAAATTGACAGAGAGGGCAGAGCAAAGGTTTATCATGAGAATTTAAGAATTGACGGGGTACGAAAAATTTTTGAAGAAATCAACTGCAACATTGAAAGCTACATAAAATATTTCGGAACAAAATAAAATAGCACAAAATAAAACGCCCTCCGTTTGGAGAGCGTAATTCTGTGAATTTACAAATTATCAAAATTAATCTTCGTCATCGCTGTGGGCATGGTCATACAGCTTTTGAATATCATCGGGAAGATTGTTCGGGAGCATTTCGTTGATTCTGTCCTCGTTGCCGTCAGCAATGGCAGTATCGTAGTACCAGCACTTAAAGCGGAGCATATCAACGTCTTTTGAAGACGCTCAATTTCCTTTTCTACGGTTTTTTTCTGATTTTCAAAAAGCTCTCGCCTTTGCGGATAGGACGAACTGCCCTCGGCGCACCATTGCATAAATTTTCTTATTTCCCTGATTTCAAGTCCCGATTTTTTGAGGCAGTCAATTATGCGGAGTGTTTCAAGCTCTCTGTCGGAAAATCTGCGGATACCCGAAACCCTCTCCATATGCGGAAAAAGTCCCTCTTTATCGTAGTAACGCAGGGTTGAAACAGGAATACCGCACATCTGAGATACCTGACCGATTGTGTACATAAAATCACTCCGAAACATTCTAAAAGCTCTTGACCTAAAGCCAAGTTTATCTGTCAATACAATCATACTGCATAATGATTTGGTTGTCAATTGAATTGTTTTTAAAATAAAAAGTCAAGGCACAAAACTGTACCTTGACTTTCGGGAAGATAATATATTAGAAAACTTATTGTCGTGTTATTTCTTTTCGAGAACATTGAGGAAATCTTCAATTTCGGCAAGCCTTTCTTTGGCAAGATTTTTGCCGGCGTTATACGCCTCGTCAAGCACATCCGTGTTCATCTCAAATGATTTTACATACTTGTGTGACGGGCGGAGTACCATAAGTCTGCCGTCCTCCTCAAGCTGTTTCATTCTTTTGCATTGCTCATTATAGCGGTCAAATCTCGTCATAAGAGCGTTGATGAGGTTCGGATAGTCCTTGTATTTTTTGTTGATTAAAAATTCAAACTTGCGATAGTCCGTGCAAGGCTCATTTTCGGGCTTTGTCAAAAGCACAAGCACACGGGAACAGCCCTGTTCAAACGCACGGTCAAAGGGAACAGCGTCGGCAATACTGCCGTCAACATACTTTCCGCCCTCAAATTCGCTTATCTGATAGAGAATAGGAACTGTGCAGGACGCTCTTACGGAATCAAGCAAGCGCTGTTCGCTTTTGTTCTCTGAAAAATATTTTGCTTTGCCTGTTACGCAGTCGGTTGCCACAAATTCGCAGTTTGTATCTGACGCAAAAAATGTATCAAAATCAAACGGATAATCCTGATAAGGAAATCTGTAAATCATATTGTCAAGATCCATTGAAAGAAAACCGAGAACCGAAAAATCACCTGTTCTGTGGGGCATAATAACCCTGCGGGAACGACCTTCCTGTTTTGCGGTAAAATCAAGGGCGACCTCAGCTCCCGCCGAAACTCCTGCAACATAGTCAAAGTGTATTTTGTTTTCAAGCAGACAGTCGGTTATACCGGCGGTAAAAATTCCTCGCCTTGCTCCGCCTTCAATTATCAGACCTGTCATAAGAACCTCCGTTGACTCAAAAAAATTTTGGTGCTATAATCAAACTGTTTTATGGGGTGATAGTATGGACGCTAATGTTACTGACCTTCGCATTGTAAAAACAAGAACCAATATAAAAAATTCGCTGATTGATTTGCTTGCCGAAAAAAATGTTTCCAAAATCACGGTGACTGAGCTTGCAGAAAAGGCGATGATTAACCGCAAAACCTTTTACCGTCACTACAACACGGTTCAGGATGTTGTCGATGATATCAACTACGATATAATCAACGATGTTATCAGCCATGCGAAAAAATCCGACCGTGACGGCAACAATCTTGTGAATCAGCTGAATTTTATCGGTCTTTCCATTGTTGAAAATAAAGAACAGATTAATAAAATTCTGAAAAATTCTCCCGAGGTGTTCGGCTCGGGACGCTCTGTTGAGCTTTTGAAAAGATTTATCGAGGTTTCAATAAGACCTGTGCTTAATTTTAAAAATGAAACTAAACTCAAATACCTTGTTGAATTTGTCGTTTCGGGATTCATCTCGGTTTATGTCCGTTGGTTCAATGACGGCTGTGCAGAAAGCTCCGAAAAGCTTGCAGACGCTGTCAAAGAGTTCGTTCTCGGAGCACTGTCCGAATATGTTCGCCCGAAAAGCTGATTAACTCATTTTCCAATGAGCCTTAGTAATTGCCTCGAATCCTTTTGGGGAAAGAATAGGCTTTGAAATTTTTTTTCATTGTTTCATCGCAAAGACAGAGGTTTTCGCAGAATTCCCTGCCTGCCTCCGTGATTGAATCAAGATATGCCTTTCTCTGCCTTTCAGCTTTTTCTGCAATAAAAAGCTCGCCCTCGGGACATTTTATCATCGTGTAATTGCCGTTACCGCAAATCAAATCAAGCTGTTTTATAAGTGCGGGATACATCGGTTCGGCACTCACATAGCCGCAAGTTGTTATAACCAAAAGCCTCTTTTCGTGCATTGCTTCATCACGCAGTTCATGGAAAGAGGCTTCTTTGTCCTCGGCAACATTTCCCGAATAGGGGAGCATATACGGCAGACATCTGTCGGTTAATGCTTTCATCTGTGACGGCATACCGAAAAAGTAGAGCGGAAAGCTCTCAATGATAATATCGGCAGAATTAATCTTTTCGTAGATTTTCTGCATATCGTCCTTTATAACACATTTGCCGGGTGTTCTGCTCCAACACGAAAAACAACCCATACACGGCTTGATTGTTTCCTTTTTAACCGTTATATATTCAACTTCCGTATCGGCTGAAAAGCGTCAAGAAATGCTTTTGTAATGTTAAGAGTATTGCTTTTTTCGCCCTTTGGACTACCGTTTAATACGAGAACCTTCATAATCACTCCTGTGACGGCTTGTAAACCGCATTTTTATCCATTGTGGTAAACAAAAGATTCCCTTTTGCTCTCACTTCACCGTCAACCTTGATGACACACGCAAATTCAAATGCCGACTTTGTTGACATTGTAACATTTACGCTGATAATAAGCGTATCACCCGGTATAACGGGGCGTAGCATTTTGAAATCTTAACCTTGAGAAGAACATATAGCTTGTCCTCCTCAACGCTTTCGGGAGCAAATACAAGACTGCAAAGCTGTGCCGCAGATTCAATGAGCAATACTCCCGGCATAATCGGTGTGTCGGGAAAATGGCCTGCAAAATACGGCTCGTTCACCGACACATTTTTTATACCTGTTGCCGAAACATTCGGCTCAAGCTCGGTCACCCTCTCAATCATCTGAAAGGGTGGTCTTTGTTTTATTCTTTGATTGATTTCAAGCAGATTCATCATAAGCTGAGTCCTCCGTCAAGCACAAGCACCTGACCTGTCATATATGAAAAATCGTCACTGCAAAGCTGTCCAACGACATTTGCGACATCCTGAACTGTGCCGAATCTCTTTTCGGGAATAGCCTCAAGATACTTTTTTTGCAATTCTTCGGGAATGCCGTTCATCATTTCGGTTTCGATAAAACCGGGTGCAACTGCGTTTACTCTGATTCCGTACTTTGCAAGTTCCTTTGCAAGCGTGTGTGTCATAGCGTTTACCGCACCCTTTGTTGCACTGTAAACCGACTGACCTTCAACTGCAAGAACAGAGCTTACGGAAGAAATGTTGATGATGATTCCGCTTTTTTGCGGAGCATTTTAAGCGATGCCTGTCTTGCACAATTGAAATATCCTTTGATATTAATGTCAAGACTTCTTTCAAGCGACTCGTCTTTAATCATCAAAAGGTAAGCGTCGTCAACCACACCTGCGTTGTTGACAAGCACATCAATTCCACCGAAATCCTGCTGAATACTGCGGAACATATCCTTTACTTCGTCAATATCTGCCGTGTTCGCCTTGTAGGCAACGGCTTTTCTGCCGAGTGATGTAATTTCGTCAACAGCCTTTTGAGCCATTTCTAAATTTGAATTGCAGTTCACGGCAATGTCATATCCAAGCTCTGCAAGCTTTAAAGCGCAAGCCTTGCCAATGCCCCTTGATGAACCTGTTACAAGAGCGGTTTTGCTCATATTTACCTCCGATTTTTACGCTTTCTTCAGGATTACGGCAGAGTATGTTCCGCCCGCACCCATTGAAAGAGCAAGTCCGTATTCGTAATTTTTCTCGCTGTCAGAAAGAAGCTCAGCCGCATATGCCGCTGTCATTGCGCTTGCTGCGGCTCTTGCATTGCCGATTTCCTGCGATACATCATAGCATGGCATAAGCGTCTTGATAATCTTCCTGTCGTCACAGCATACAAAGTCGATATCGTCTGCCTCAATGCCGGCATTCACACAAGCCTTTTCGATAACCTCAACAACAGCCTTGCTGTCAACCTCTGAGTTGTCATAAGATACAGGGCGGTGAGCCTGTGCATAACCCTTAATTTCTGCATACTTGCGTGCATTTCTGCCGTTTGCACTATCCTCTGTTTCAAGAACGAGAGTTACAGAGCCCTCACCGAGTGGTTTTTCAAGCAATTCGGCCTTTGTATAGAGTTCAAGGTTTGTCTTTGTATTTTCATCGGTACCTGCGGCAAGCATAACGCTTTCGTTGCCGTCTGCAAGAATATCAGCGGCATAGCAAATACTCTGCAGTCCTGCCTGATTGCCGTTTGCAACAGTTGCGTTGTAGCCCTTGATGCCTGAGAAAATGCTCAGATAACCGCCTGCGGCATTGTAAACCGTATTCGGGAATGAAAAAGCACTGCCCTTTTCGGTACCTCTTGTGATTGCCTTTTTCTGGAAATCAACAATTTCGGTCATAGGGCCGTCAGCCGTGCCGATTACAATACCTGTTTTATATTCGTTGTCTTTGTCAATTTTAATGTCAGCGTCTGCAAGTGCGTCCATACCGCTCAAAAGCTGGAGCTGGCTGAAACGGTCAAGCTTTCTGTAAAATGCAACCTTGATTCCGTGTTTGTCATAATCCTCGGAGGTAAGATTGCAGTTAAGGCTGTGTTCGTCAGTCCTTGTGCCTGTAAGCTTTGAAATGCCCGTAATGTAAATCTTTTCATTTTTACTGTTGTCGGGAATATCATGCTCGTTGTCCGAGAAAATGATGCTTGCGTTGTTGCCGCCGAATGCAAATGAGTTTGACATTGCATAGTGAACATCTTTTGTGTGGCTCTTGTTCGGAATAAAGTCAATGTTGCCCGCCTTTTCGGAAAGCACCTTCAAATCCTCATCGGAGTAGCCGATTGTAGGCGGAACGAGGTTTTCTTTTATTGCTTTTACGGAAAATACGGCCTCAATTGAGCCGGCCGCACCGAGCAATGACCAGTCATAGATTTTGTTGAGCTGACAGAAAGGTGGTCGTTGCCGTCAAAAAGTGTGTGAAGTGAAAGAAATTCAGCCTCGTCATTTTTGGCAGTACCGTTCCGTGTGCGTTTATGTATCGATATCGTCAAACTAAGAGCAGAGCTTTCAACAGCCCTTCTGATTGCACTCATCTGCCTTCACCGTCGGGACGGGGAGGCGGTGAATGTGGTAAGCGTCACTGCTTACACCCGAACCGAGAATTTCACAGTAAATCTTTGCG
>ENA-OQDE01000198-OQDE01000198.1-human-gut-metagenome-genome-assembly--contig:-NODE-198-length-38859-cov-3.858024_pt1 | contig 38859 bp, 47 predicted proteins | sample MGYA00242768_ERZ504595 | MGnify/ENA primary metagenome ERZ504595 (study PRJEB26092, sample SAMD00036307) | human gut metagenome | host: Homo sapiens | study: EMG produced TPA metagenomics assembly of... | reverse complement strand
CCTGCGGCAATGGAATTTTGGCTTGTATGTCTCGGGATTTTGGCATATTCATGCCAAAACACCTCGCGGGATAGTGGTGTGTGAACAGTATCGGAAAATGTTAAATGATCATAATTCATTCAGAGAATGAAAGGAATATCCCATCTCTTCCCATTTATCCAACAGTTCATCCAGAATCTGTGCATTAGTGGAAGAGGTGCTGTGCAGCAGTACAATAGCTCCCGGATGAATCCGTTTCGTTAGTTTTGCAATAGCTTCCTGCGGATCCGGCTGGTTATCCTGGTACCAGTCTACATAGGCAAGGCTCCAGAAAAATGTATGATATCCCAGTTCTCTGGCCATAGACAGATTCTGTGTACTGTAGATGCCCTGTGGGGGGCGGTAAAATTTTGTCATTTCTTTTCCTGTAATTTCCCTGTAAATTTTTTCTACATCGGATAATTCTTTCTGAAAAGATTCTTTTGTGGAAATTTTTGACATATCCGGGTGCGTCATAGTATGATTGCCGACAATATGCCCTTCCGTTTCCATTCGTTTGATCAGATCTTTGTTTTCCGAAATGAAATTTCCAACCACAAAAAATGTAGCAGGTGCCTGATGTTTTTTCAGTGCATCCAAAATAGCAGGAGTATTTCCATTTTCAAAGCCTGCGTCAAAGGTGAGATAGATTTTCTTTTCTTCGGTATCTTCAGCAAAAAAGGCATTGTACTGAGCCAGTTCTTCTATCGTTGCATTTCCAACAGGACGTTTGCCTTCTTCCTGAAAACTGAGTCCCCAGTTGGAACTTTGGCAGAAGCAGCAGTCTGTCTGGCAGTGTTGTGCGATACGATTTTTCCTACAGAGGAACCTATAAATGCACAAGCACAGAAAAGAAGAAAAATCTTGGTAAATCTGGAAGAGAAAATCCGAGTGGAAGATATGTATTTGAGATGCATAGAGAGTATTAACCTCAGAACGGAATGATATTAGTTTAATATATGAGAAAGAGGGGAGCTATAGAAGCTGAATGACAAATAAAAGAGCCACAGATTTATATTTCATCGTGGCTCCTGTTAAGATTCTGTATCCAAGGGATGATACCTCACTTTCTGTAAAATAAATTATGAAATTGTATGAATTTGAATTATGAAATTAACGGTTCAACTTACTGTCCCATTGGTCTGTACCTTCCTTTTATAGTTTCATAGGGTAAATCGTTAAGTTTTCATTGGACTGTACCTTCTTCATGTAAATGAACGGTTACGTTTTATAATAGGGTAAATCGTTAACGTTTCATTGGACTGTACCTTCCTTATTTTGATTGAATATCACTTTAAAAATAAGGTAAATCATTAAATTTCCATTGGACCGTACCTTCTTTAGAATGTTTAACTGTTACGTTCAAAATAAGATAAATCGTTAGGTTTCCATTGGACTGTACCTTCCTTGTTTGATAGGAACTACTTATAAAACTTAGTTGGATTTAAAAGCTTAAGTTCTTGGTGGTCCGTACCTGCCTTTCTTATAAGTCATGAATTTGAAACTTTGCTATTCTGGTGGTCTGTACCTCGCTTTCTTAAATTATGAAGAAAAGATTATGTTTTCGGTGGTCTCACTCCTTTACTTTTTTGTTTTTCGTAATCCCTTTTGTTTTATGAACTTAATATAACAGATAAAGAATGAAATGTCAAGAATAAAAATAGAAAATTTACAAAAATATTTAAAAGATAATATTGAAATTATTTGTATTGATAAAATATTCTGAAAATAATAATGGATATAGACAATGCATAGCCGGAAGCATATTGGGTAAAAATATGGTTGTAAAGATATACAAGATTACGTTACTGTTCACGCCGTTCTCAGTGACGTATTTTGACTTGAGGTTTAACTGTAACTGTGAAAATATGGAACAGTTACCGGTTTATTAAAATGATCAGGAGGTTCTAATATGTTACGTTATCTGCCTGTAAGAAGGGTTCATGCAAGACAGGTACTTGATTCCAGAGGAAATCCTACAGTGGAAGTAGAAGTAACAGTAGGAGAAGGTGTGATCGGGATAAATGGATATACGGGAAGGGCAATTGTCCCTTCGGGAGCTTCCACAGGAAAGTTCGAGGCAGTGGAGCTTCGTGACGGAGAAAAAGGTTGCTACACCGGACTTGGTGTCCGCAAAGCAGTGGAGAATGTAAATACAAAGCTGGCAGAAGCAATTCTTGGAGAAAATGCTCTGGATCAGTCCTATATTGATAAAAAAATCATAGAAACAGACGGCACAGACAATAAAAGTAATGTAGGGGCAAATGCGGCACTGGGAGTATCCCTGGCAGTAGCAAGGGCGGCAGCAGCAGCTCTTCGCGTTCCTTTATATCAGTATCTTGGCGGCTGCATACCAGACAGATGCCTGTACCGATGATGAATATCTTAAATGGGGGACGTCACGCTGACAATACGGTGGATTTACAGGAATTCATGATCATGCCGACGGGAGCGGAAAATATGGAGCAGGCGATCCGAATGTGTGCGGAAGTATACCAGTTTCTCAGAATTATCCTGAAACAAAAAGGTCTGTCAACAGCAGTCGGGGATGAGGGAGGTTTCGCACCGGATCTTTCCGATTCAGAAAGCGTCCTGGAAGTGATTCTGGAAGCAGTAAAAAAGGCAGGGTATGAACCCGGAAAGGATATCAGCATTGCAATTGATGCTGCGGCAAGTGAACTGTACGATGAAGAAAGAGGCGTTTATGTTTTCCCCGGAGAAGGAAAAATGAAAGGGGAAGAAGTTCTCAGGGATTCCGGCGAGATGATAGAATATTATGAAAAACTTACAGAGAAGTTCCCGATTGTTTCCATTGAAGATGGACTTGAGGAAGATGACTGGGAAGGCTGGAAACAGATGACAAAAAGACTGGGAGATAAAATACAGCTTGTAGGTGATGATCTGTTTGTCACGAATATCAAACGTCTTGCATGTGGAATCAAACTGGGAGCGGCAAATGCCATTCTGATAAAATTAAACCAGATAGGAACACTTTCAGAAGCATTGGATGCAGTGGAAATGGCACAGAAAGCGGGATACAGGGCAGTAATTTCTCACAGATCAGGAGAATCGGAAGATTCATTTATCGCAGATCTGGCAGTTGCCACAGGTGCCGGCCAGATTAAGACAGGTGCACCCTGCCGTTCGGACCGAAATGCCAAATATAACCAGCTTCTTCGTATCCATGAGGCCTTGGGAGACTGGCAGTGTATGAAAATCCTTTTAAAGAAAATGAAAAAAATTGTTAAGAAACCTGACAAAAACTCTGAATTGTGGTTGAAATCCCCATCCGGCTATGTTACAATGAAACTCAGTTGATTAGGAGGTGTAACGAAGTGCAGATTATTAAGATCATTCTGAGTGTCATTTTCATAATAGATTGCATCGCTCTTACAGTAGTAGTTCTTATGCAGGAAGGTAAGCAGCAGGGACTTGGTGCTATCGCCGGAGCAGCAGAAACATACTGGGGTAAGAACAAAGGTCGTTCCATGGAGGGCGGACTTGTTAAGGCAACCACTATTATGGGAATTTTATTTTTTGTAATTTCTGTAGCATTAAATATGCTTGGTTAATCAGAAAAGAAATTTGAAACACTCTTGTTATGTGCAAGAGTGTTTTTTGTGTCATAAAGAGCTGAATCAGATAAAAGTCCTCTGCGGAGGCTGTGAGGAGTAATATGAGTAAAAAAGATATGGACAGAAGAAAAAAGTTTATCCTGGAACTGATGGGAGATCCTATTTATCAGCCAATGAGACTCCGCGAGATTTCTTCTCTTCTGAGACTTTCAAAAGAAGAGAAAAGAGAGCTATATGATGTTCTGGACGAACTTTGCGAGGAAGGAAAGGTATCTGTAGACCGCAAGGGCAGATATGAAAAGGTCAAAGGAAAATGGAAAAAGAAAAAAGATGACCGTTATTACGATGACCGAAGAGAAGAATACGGATCAGAGTATGGCAGAAAGAAGAAAGATAAAAATAAAAAAGATAAAAATAAAAAAGAGCAGCCGGAGGGAATCCAGGCTGAGGGAACATTCATCGGACATCCCAAAGGTTTCGGCTTCGTAGAAATCGAAGGACAGGATGAGGATATCTTTATTCCTGAAAGTGATACAGGAACAGCCATGCATCAGGATAAAGTAAGGATCATCATCAGAGATGACAAAAAAGAGGGAAAACGCCAGGAAGGTGTAGTTGTGAAGGTTCTGGAACGTGGTATGCCTGAAATTGTAGGAACTTACCAGTAAATCGGGATTTCGGTTTTGTGATCAGTGATAATCCGAAATTTTCCAAAGATATCTTCATTCCGAGAAAAGAAGCAGCAGGAATTAAAAATGGTGATAAAGTAATTGCGGTGATCACAGATTACGGCTCCGGAAATAAGAATCCTGAAGGAAAAATTAAGGAGAATCTGGGAAATATCCGAACACCGGGGACAGATATTCTGGCAATCGTCAAGAGCTTCGGAATCCCAAGTGAATTTCCTGAGAAAGTAATGAAGCAGGCTCAGCGTGTTCCGGATCATGTGCTGGATGCAGACAGAGATGGAAGACTGGATCTGAGACATCTGCAGACAGTCACTATTGACGCGAAGATGCCAAAGACCTGGATGATGCGATTTCCCTGACAAAAGAGGGGGCCATTTACCATCTGGGAGTCCATATCGCAGATGTAAGCAACTATGTACAGTATAACAGTGCTTTGGACAGGGAAGCACTGAAACGTGGAACCAGTGTTTATCTGGCAGACCGCGTTGTGCCAATGCTGCCGGAACGTCTTTCAAATGGAATCTGTTCCCTGAATCAGGGAGAAGACAGACTGGCATTGAGCTGCCTGATGGACATTAATGAAAAGGGAAGGTAGTTTCCCACCAGATCGCAGAAACAGTGATTAACGTAAATGAGAGAATGTGCTATACTGATGTAAAGAACATTCTTGAGGACACAGACGAAGAAGCAAAGAAACGGTATGATGCACTTATCCCGATGTTCTTTATGATGAAAGAACTGTCCGGAATCTTACGAAACAGCCGCCATCACAGAGGTTCCATTGACTTTGATTTCCCGGAGAGCAAGATTATTCTCAATGCAGCAGGAAAAGCAATCGATGTTAAGCCATATGAAGCAAATGTGGCAACCAAAATCATTGAAGATTTCATGCTGATGGCAAATGAGACTGTGGCACAGGAATACTGCACAGAAGAGATTCCGTTTGTATACAGAACCCATGATAACCCGGATCCGGAGAAAGTGGAGAGTCTTCTGACATTACTTCACAATCAGGGTGTGAAGATTCAGAAAGCAAAAGAAGAAATCACGCCAAAAGAAATCCAGCAGATCATCGAAAGTATCGAAGGGCTTCCGAATGAAGCAATGATCAGCCGTCTGGTGCTGCGTTCCATGAAACAGGCGAAATATACCACAGAATGCAGCGGTCACTTCGGACTGGCAGCGAAATATTACTGCCATTTCACATCTCCGATCAGAAGATATCCTGATCTGCAGATCCACAGGATCATTAAGGATAACTTACGAGGCAGACTGATGCGTGAAGGCAGAACCGAACACTATGCTGAAATCCTTGATGAAGTTGCGAGGCAGTCCAGTGTATGCGAACGCCGCGCAGATGAGGCAGAGCGTGAATCAGACAAGCTGAAGAAAGCAGAATACATGTCCTACCATCTGGGAGAAGAGTTCGAGGGAATTATCTCAGGTGTTACCGGCTGGGGACTTTATGTGGAACTTCCGAATACTGTAGAGGGACTGGTTCATGTCAACACACTGCGTGATGACTATTATGTTTTGATCAGGAGAGCTATGAACTTTGCGGTGAGATGACAAAGAAAGTGTACAAGCTGGGAGATAAGGTTCGTGTCCGTGTGGCAGATGCAGATAAGATGCTCAAGACTGTAGATTTTGAGCTGGTTTCTGATATCCGGGATGATGAAGAAGAGAATTAAATAAAAATGGCTTGGAGGATATTATGGCAAAGAAAAAAGGAATGAAGCTGATTGCCAATAATAAAAAGGCATTTCACGACTATTTTATAGAAGATACTTATGAAGCCGGCATTGCCCTTGCAGGAACAGAGGTAAAATCTCTGCGCATGGGTAAGTGTAGTATTAAGGAATCCTTTATACGTGTGGAAAACGGAGAGGTTTACATCTACGGAATGCATATCAGCCCTTATGAAAAAGGCAATATTTTTAATAAAGATCCCCTGAGGATCCGTAAGCTGCTGCTTCACAGGTATGAGATCAACAAAATCGAAGCAAAGTTAAAAGAGAAAGGTCTGACGCTGGTACCTCTGAAAGTTTATTTCAAAGACAGTCTGGTAAAAGTAGAGATCGGAATGGCTCGAGGTAAGAAACTTTATGACAAGAGACAGGATATCGCAAAGAAAGACCAGAGAAGAGAAGCAGAACGTGACTTTAAGGTTAAGAATCTATATTGATAATATTACCAAATCCTTTGGCTCAAAATTGTGAAATGTTATGAAAAAATTAATGGATATTGCAAAAATATTCGAAAATTCGTATAATCTATCATATAGATAAAAAAATAACAATTCATTTTTCAGGCAGATGAGCTGAAAGGAGTGGTGCCCTATGAAAACAATCACGATCAGCAGACAGTATGGAAGCGGTGGAAGACACATTGCAGCTTTGCTTTCAGAAAAAATGGGAGTTCCCTGTTACGACAGTAAGCTTTTGCTGAAGGAAGCAGAGAGGCATGGAATCAGCCAGGAAATCATCAATGAATTTAAAGGCAAGACCAGTCTTCTCTATGCAATCGGAGTAATGATGTCGGAAGAATCGCAGGATAAAAAACGCCTGACAATTCCGGAGAAGATGTTTCATGCGCAAAAAGAGACAGTGAAGCGCCTGGCACAGGAAGGTCCATGTATTTTTGTGGGAAGATGTGCAGACCAGATCCTGAAAGATGATAATCAGCTGCTTCGTGTGTATATTTATGCATCTGATATGGAAGACCGTATTAAACGGATCAAGAAAAATAAGCATATTTCTCAGAGAGAGGCACTTGACAGAATTGCATATAAAGATCGTCAGAGAAGAGATTATTATAACTTTTATACAGGACATGAATGGGGGAAAATGGAAAACTATGATATCTGCCTGAATACTTCGGTTTTATCAGAGGAAGAATGTGTGGAACTTCTGATGAAGCTTGCAGAATAGAAATATATTAAATATGACCACAACGGGATGAGAAAGGACTGCCAGAGTAACATGGCAGTCCTTTCTGTTGGAGTATCCGCTGATTACAGTGCGTGTTTCCTTTTGTGCAATAATATGATATCAGGGTCAGATACCTTTTGATCCTGACATCATAATATGAAGTAGGAAAAAATGTGATTTTTTTATAAGAATGCGTCTGCAGGCAGAGACTTTAAAAATCTGAAAGTCTTAAAATTGTATGAAATCGGCAGAGGCTTAGTTGACAAGTTTTCGATACTCTGCAATAATAGGAAATTGAAAAAATGACATTGTTAAAAAGAAAAAGATATTCCATATAGCAGGAGGGAATATATTATGAAGAAACGTTATTTAATACTGGCAGGTCTTCTGGTAATGACAGTGGCAGCTGCCGGATGTGGTAAGAAAAAGACAACAGAGACAGCACCTGTAGAGGTAACAGCTACCCCGACTCCTGAGGTAACCAAGGCAGTCGATATGGTGGATATGCAGCAGACAGCAGATGAAGACATAAAGAATATAATGGGAGAGAAGACTTCTACAGCATCTAAGATTGTGTTTGTAAATAATACAGGGGATGACATCCAGTCACTCTATATCCGCACTCATGTGGATGAAGACAGTGAGGATTATGATGCAGACGAGGATGGAGGATGGGGAGATGATCTCATCAATGGAATGTTTACTCTGACAGATAAGGACAAGGCACTGTATTATATGCAGACTGCAAATACACAGACTGCAAATACACAGACATCAGGTACACAGACAACATCCAACAAGAGTACAGCTTCCTATGATATCCGTATTGCATATACAGATGAGGACAAGAATGAATGCTTTTTCCGCGATATTCCGCTTGGAACAATTTCGCAGATTACGTTATGTATGGATGGCACAGATGATGATGCGATCCCATATGCAAAATATCTGACAGGTACATCAACAAAAGAAGTATCCACGCTTGATGCGGTAAAGGAACGTCTTGGCATTACAGATGACAGTAAGTCAGAATCAGATTCCACAGACGACAGTGATAAGAATTCTACAGATAATTCTGATTCAGCAGATAATAATAACAGCGGTGACCAGAATACAGATGACAATGGAAATGGCAGTAATAATGGTTCTGATGATGGAAATGGTGGAAGCACAGATAATGGAAATGGTGGAAACGGCGGTGGTGGAAACACAGATCAGGATAACAATGGCGGCGATATGATTTCTACAGCAGAACAGTATATCGGTCAGTCTCTGGATGCACTGGAAAGCGCATGCGGTTCTCCACAGGGCAGCAGCTATGAGGATGATCCTGAGACAGGTAAAACAGGATTCCATTATTACAGCAATTTCACAGTTTCTACAACAGTTGATGAAAATGGTAATGAAATTGTTGCCGGAATATGGTAGAATAGAACTACGAATGTAACAGAGGAGGTATTCCGATCCTCTGTTACCTGCGATAAAATTAATTTCAGGAGACAGTTACTATGAAACGTGTATTATTAAAATTAAGCGGTGAAGCCCTTGCCGGTGAGAAGAAGACCGGATTTGACGAGGCGACTGTTATTGAAGTTGCAAAGCAGATCAGGACAATTGCTGAGGAAGGACTGGAAATCGGCATCGTGATCGGCGGAGGTAATTTCTGGAGAGGACGCACCAGTGAGACTATCGACAGGAATAAGGCTGATCAGATTGGTATGCTTGCAACAGTTATGAACTGTATTTATGTATCTGATATCTGCAGATACCTTGGATTAAAGACAGAAATCTTTACACCATTTGTATGCGGTGCATTTACAAGCCTTTACTCTAAGGATGCAGTGGAAGCAAGCTTTGCACAGGGCAAGATCGTATTCTTTGCAGGCGGTACAGGACATCCTTACTTCTCCACAGATACAGCCACTGTACTTCGCGCAGTAGAGATCGAAGCAGAAGCAATCCTTCTTGCAAAAGCTGTTGACGGAATTTATGACAGTGATCCGAAGACAAACCCGAATGCAGTAAAATATGATGAAATTTCCATTGAAGAAGTAGTTGCAAAGAAACTGGCAGCTATGGATCTGACAGCATCGATCATGTGTATGGAACAGAAGATGCCGATGCTGGTATTTGCACTGGATGAAAAAGACAGCATCATCAATGCAGTACATGGCAAATTTGTCGGAACTAAGGTTACTGTATAAGTAAGGCTTATAAGTCAGTTTACAGAGAAAGTGTAATATAAAAACTATAAAAAGAGGGAGACGAACCTAATGGATGAGAGAATTCAGAAATATGAAGAGAAGATGAAAAAGACACTGGCAAGCCTTGAGAGCGAACTGGTTACAATTCGTGCAGGACGTGCGAACCGCATATCCTTGACAAACTCGCCGTAGATTATTACGGAGCTCCGACACCTCTTCAGCAGGTGGCAAATATCACTGTCCCGGAAGCTCGTATGATCCAGATCCAGCCATGGGAAAGCAGCCTGATCAAAGGAATTGAGAAAGCAATCCTTACCTCTGACCTTGGATTAAATCCAAGCAACGATGGTAAAGTAATTCGCCTTGTATTCCCGGAACTTACAGAGGAACGCCGTAAGGAACTGGTTAAAGATGTCAAGAAAAAAGGCGAAGCAGCCAAGTAGCAGTCCGCAACATTCGTCGTGATGCAAATGATGCATTTAAGAAACTTGCAAAACAGGATGTATCTGAGGATGAGATCAAAGAACTTGAGGAGAAAATCCAGAAGAGCACAGATAAATATATCAAAGAAGTTGATGCGGCAGTGGATGCAAAGAGCAAAGAAATCATGACCGTATAAGGGAAACGAAAAGGAGAGCTCCATGAATGCGGGCTCTCTTTTTATCTGAATGAGATAATGGACCGGAAACTGTGGTTCATTATGATGAGACAGTAAGGTTAAAGGAATAACAGGATAAGAAAAGGAAACAAGAGTATGAATGTACCAAATCATATTGCCATTATTCTGGATGGTAATGGACGCTGGGCGAAGGCAAAGGGAATGCCCAGAAGCTACGGACATGTGAAGGGCTGTGCAAATCTGGAAACAGTCTGTGACTATATGAAGGAGCTGGGAGTTAAATATGTGACTGTATATGCTTTTTCCACAGAGAACTGGAAACGTTCCAAAGATGAGGTGGACGGTCTGATGAAACTGTTCCGAAGCTATCTGAAAAAATGTATTAAACTGGCAGATAAGAACAAAATGCGTGTCCGGGTGATCGGAGAGGTTTCGGCATTTGATCAGGATATTCAGGAAAGTATTGCACGTCTGGAACAATATTCTCAGAAATATGATGAAATCTATTTCCAGATTGCATTAAACTACGGCAGCAGAGATGAGATCATAAGAGGTATCCGCAAACTTGCTCAGGATGCTGCAGATGGAAAAGTAAAGCCGGAAGAAATTGATGAGCATGTTTTTGACAATTACCTGGATACGGCAGGAATCCCTGATCCGGATCTGATGATCCGCACAAGCGGTGAATTGAGACTTTCCAATTTTCTGTTATGGCAGATGGCTTATACAGAATTTTATTTCACAGATGTGGCATGGCCGGATTTTAATAAAGCAGAGCTGATTAAGGCTATTGAGAAATATAATCAGAGAGACAGAAGATACGGCGGAGTTAAGGAGGAGTAAAGAATGTTTAAGACAAGACTCTTAAGCGGAATCCTGCTTGTGATTATTGCACTTGCCACTATTATCAGCGGTGATTATGTGCTGTTTTTCACACTTCTTGCGGTTTCTCTCATTGGAATGAGAGAATTGTACAGAGCAATGAAGGTGCAGGATGAGAAGATAAATCTGCTGGCAGCAGCAGGCTATTTAGGCGCAGTATTATATTATCTGGCAGTGCTGCTTGATTTTGAGAGGTATGGAGTGCTGGCAATCATTTTCGGACTTGTGCTGCTCATGTTTGTATACGTGTTCACTTATCCAACCTATGAGGCAGGGCAGGTAATGCCTGCACTGTTTGGTATTGTGTATGTGGCAGTTATGTTGTCGTTTATTTATCTTACCAGAGAGCTTCCCGGTGGAAAGTTCCACGTATGGCTGATCTTTCTGTGCTCATGGGGATGTGATACCTGCGCATATTGTGTGGGAATGCTGATCGGTAAACATAAAATGGCACCTGTCCTCAGCCTAAGAAATCTGTGGAGGGAGCTGTGGGTGGTGTGGCAGGAGCTGCACTTCTTGGTGTGATCTATGCAGCAGCCACTCAGGGACCGATGCTGGAATATGCTGTGATCTGTGCAATCGGAGCACTGATCTCCATGGTAGGCGATCTGGCTGCATCTGCAATCAAGAGAAATCAGGGGATTAAAGATTATGGAAAATTAATTCCGGGACATGGAGGAATCCTTGACAGATTCGACAGTGTGATCTTCACAGCACCGGTTATTTATTTCCTCTCTCTTGTGATGATTGAGATCTAGAGCGTGTCTGAAAAATCATTCCCGCAATCTGCACGCCCCACTTTGCGGGATATTTCACCTGAATTCAGTTGCCGTAGCTCGCTACGCGCCCTCATCCGGGCAAAATATCCCACAAATTGTGACGCACATCTTGCAGAAAGCCTTTTTCAGACGCGCTCTAACGGAGCATATATTCTTCTGATATACATGTTTACAGTATTTTCTGATATGAGAACTGTCAGGTCAGAAGTAATTTTATAAAATTGTTGTATAAGTATTGAAATGAGGTACAATATGAAAAAAGTAGCAGTCTTAGGTTCTACAGGTTCGATCGGAACACAGACACTGGATGTGGTACGTGCAAATGATGACCTGGAAGTAGTTGGTCTTGCAGCAGGCAGCAATGTAGAAATGCTGGAGAAGCAGATACGTGAATTTCATCCCAGACTTGTTGCAGTCTGGAAAGAAGAGGCAGCCAGAGATCTGGCAGTACGTGTGCAGGATCTGGATGTAAAAATCGTAAGCCAGATGGGTGGTCTTATCGAACTTGCCAGAATGGAAGAATCAGACATTCTGGTGACCGCTATCGTAGGAATGATAGGAATCAGACCAACTATGGAAGCAATCCTTGCAGGTAAGGATATTGCTCTGGCAAATAAGGAAACACTGGTAACAGCCGGACATCTGATCATGCCGCTGGCAAAGCAGTTCGGTGTGCAGATCCTGCCTGTAGACAGCGAGCACAGTGCTATTTTCCAGGCACTTCATGGAGAGAAAAGAGAGCAGATACATAAACTGCTCATCACTGCATCCGGCGGTCCTTTCCGCGGAAAGAAAACAGCAGATCTGGAGAAGGTGACTCTGGAGGATACACTGAAGCATCCGAACTGGGTAATGGGACAGAAGATTACAGTGGATTCTGCAACTTTGGTAAATAAAGGTCTGGAAGTTATGGAAGCCAGATGGCTTTTTGATGTAGATCTGGATCATATTCAGGTTGTGGTTCAGCCGCAGAGTATTATCCACTCTATGGTGGAATTCGAGGACGGTGCAGTGATGGCACAGCTTGGAACACCGGATATGAGACTTCCGATACAGTATGCATTATGCTACCCGGACAGAAGATTTTTAAAAGGCGACAGACTGGATTTTCATATGTTGAAGCAGATCACCTTTGAGGAGCCGGACAGGAAAACTTTTAAAGGTCTTCCAATGGCGGTGGAAGCGGCAAGGGCAGGCGGCAGTATGCCAACCGTTTTTAATGCTGCAAATGAGCTGGCAGTCCGCAAATTCCTTCAGAAAAAATCAGCTTTCTGGATATTTACGAGATTATCGGGCAGTCTATGAGCAGACATACAGCAGTAAAGGATCCGGACCTGGATCAGATTCTGGAGATTGAGAAAGAAACTTATCGTTGGATTGAAAGCAGGTGGTAGATTGAAAATTATTATTGCAATTGTCATATTCAGTGCAATCATTCTCTTTCATGAACTGGGACATTTTCTTTTTGCAAAGCTGAATAAGATCGTGGTCACAGAATTCTCTCTGGGAATGGGACCAAGACTTTTCAGTTTTGAGAAAGGAGATACCAGATATTCACTGAAACTTCTTCCTATCGGTGGCTCCTGTGCCATGCTGGGGGAGGATACGGACATAGAGAATGAACCGGGAACTTTTAACAGTGCGTCTGTGTGGGGCAGGATTTCTGTAGTTGCCGCAGGACCGGTATTTAACTTTATCATGGCATTTGTATTGTCTGTGATCATTGTAGGTGTTGTAGGATATGAACCATCCAGAGTTCTTTCCGTAAAGGAAGGTTCTGCGGCTGAGGCGGCAGGACTGAAAGAGGGAGATATTATTACCGGTTATCAGGGATATCACATTGATCTGGGAAAAGATCTCTATGTATATTCCTATCTGAACCAGCTGAAAGAGGGAGATACCATTAACCTGACTGTTAAGCGTGACGGAAAGAAGATGGATATTTCCTATAAGTCGGATACAAATGTGAGATACCTTCTGGGCTGCAATTTTAACGGGGATGATACTTCTGCCATGACAGTGGAATCTGTAATGGATGGAATGCCGTTGCAGGAAGCAGGGATTCGGCAGGGAGATGTGATCACATCCATTAATGGAGTGAAGATTACAAATGCAGCAGATTACCAGAAATATATTCAGGAGAATCCGCTGACAGAAAAGTCTGTAAAGCTTACCTATTCCAGGGACGGACAGGAATATGATATTACGGTTACACCAAAAGAATACCGTACGGCAGAATCAGGATTTACCTACAATATGTATTCTGAAAAAGCAAAAGGCTGAATGTAGTCAAATATGGTGCCGTAGAAGTAAAATATATGGTACGTACAACGATTCTCAGCCTGAAAGAGCTGGTCAGCGGAAAGCTGGAATGAAAGATCTGAGTGGTCCGGTCGGAGTTGTGGATGCAATCGGAACTACGTATGAGGAAAGCAAAAGCGAAGGAACCATGATCCTGTGGATGAATATGCTTAATATGGCAGTTCTGCTCTCTGCAAACCTTGGAGTTATGAACCTCCTTCCGTTTCCGGCACTGGACGGTGGACGGCTGGTATTTCTTGTCATAGAGGCAATCCGCAGAAAACCGATTAACAGACAGGTGGAGGGCGGCATCCATTTCGCAGGGCTGATGCTGTTGATGGCGCTGATGGTATTTGTCATGTACAATGATATTGTCAAACTGATCTGAGATAAATGATAGACAGAATATTTTTATAGATAGTTAGCTCGGGCAGAGCGTGAAAAAAGTGAATAATGTAAAAATATTTGCAAAAAAGACAGATTTTTAAAAAAGAGAAATCTGTCTTTTTGTAGAATTGTTATAGTTGACGGATGTCGGATTGTTACTGTTCATTCCGTTCACAGTAACGTCGGAATCTTTTATAATAAAGGTAAAGAATTTTTGACATTGCGAAAAATTATAGTTTGTTATATACTGATTTTCTGGCAGTATTGAGAATGTGACATCTGTCTGAGTTTGTCTGGAGGAGAGAAAAAAGTTATGCCTATTGGAATAATTATCAATGCATTATCCATAGTTATCGGCGGAATCCTGGGTGCTTTTGTGGGGCACAAATTAAGTCCGAAATTCAAAGAGGATATTACTCTTGTATTCGGGGTATGCTCTATGGGAATGGGAATCAGCACCATCGGTCTGATGGAAAATATGCCGGCGGTTATTTTTTCTGTTGTGATCGGTACGGGAATCGGACTTGCGATTCATCTTGGAGAAAGGATCAATGCCGGTGCCGGTGTTATGCAGCGTGTGATCGGCAAATTTATCAAGAATTCAAATTCAGAGCTTTCTGAGGATGAGTTTATGAATACACTGGTGACGATTATTGTATTATTCTGTGCAAGCGGAACAGGAATCTATGGCTCTATCGTATCCGGAATGAGCGGGGATCATTCAGTGCTGATCTCCAAATCTATTCTGGATTTATTTACAGCAGCTATTTTTGCCTGTAGCCTGGGAATGGTAGTGTGTATGATCGCCATTCCGCAGGTGATTATTTTCCTGATCCTGTTCTTTGCAGCAACGGCGATTTTCCCGCTGACTACACCGGGCATGATCAATGACTTTAAAGCCTGTGGCGGGTTTCTGATGCTTGCAACCGGTTTTCGTATGGTGAAGCTGAAGAACTTCCCAACTGCGGACATGATACCGGCGATGGTGCTGATCATGCCTATGTCATGGTTCTGGGTGAATTATATATTGCCGTTAGTATCATAAGTTAAGCTGGCAGATTTTCATTTCTGAGTTCAGAAACGGAGATCTGCTTCTTTTTAGGTCAATTACAATCAAAATTATAGATGACTGTAATGGCGCTTATAAAAAACTAACCAATAGTTAATAGAAAATTTCTTCCTGATATTGTATTATAAATATATAATAAATCTGAAAAAAATATCAGGTGTATCAAAAGTATTTCCTGATATTTGCCTGAAACTATAATGGCACATCAAGAGAGGAGGAGATTTTTATGAGTATGAAAAATCGATTTGCAGGAAAATGTAGAAGCTATCTGGCATTTTTTCTTCTGGCGGCATTTGTAGCACTTTTATTTTTCCCAAGGGTAGCATCGGCTGCTGCCAAGCCAACGGCCAAACAGCTTAAAGTAACCTACAGAGGATTCGAATATGACAATGATACAGCAAAGTTATATCTGAAGCTGAGTCTGAAAAATACTTCGAGTTACACGATTACAAAAGTGAAGATGGGATATGAGATACCTATTATGGAGGATGGAACCATAACCCAGACCTTCAGTGTAACGATCAATCCCGGAAAGACAGTGAATAAGACGGTTTATATTGGAAAAATGACTCAGCAGCCATATAAAGCGCCGAAGGTAAAATGCTTATCGTTCTGGTATAAGTCAGCGACACCTAAGCTAAACCAGCTCAAAGTCAGCTACAAGGGATATGAGTACAATCCGAACACAGGAGAGCTGTATATAACTGCCCGTATGCAGAACACTTCCAGTTATACGATTACAAAGGTAACGATGTATTTTGAGATACCACTGGATGAAACTGCAACACCGACCAAAACCTACAATGTAAATATTCCGGCCGGAAAGACAAAAAATTACAGGTTCAAAATCGGAAGGATGGCAGATGCTCCGGATGGAAAGGTACTGGTGAAATGTAAGAAATTCTGGTATAAGAAATAACAAATGAAATTGTGATATCAGACAGGCAGCCATTGTGAGATACTCTAAACAGTACCACAATGGCTGCTGTTTTGTTATGCTTGGGAAATTACGTCGGAATTGTTATAATTAGGTATATTTTAGCATAAATAATTCCTGTCTGAAATAAAAATTGCTGTTATTATTTCTGGTTTAGTCGGGCTCGAAGTGGCAGTAACTCCTGCTTTACGTTACAAATGTTTCATGTTATCATTATCTAAAATCAGGGAAGCTGTTTTTCGGGGAATTTTTTAACCGAATGCGGATTGCGAATATCCGTTTGACTTGCAAAATCTGGTAATGAAGGAGGATGAAAAATATGCGGAACAGAAAGAAACTGCCAATTGGAATAGATAGTTTTGAAAAAATAATCCGGCATAATTTTTACTATGTGGATAAAACAGAAATGATAACAGAACTTCTTCATAACTGGGGAGAAGTGAATCTGTTTACACGTCCTCGCCGTTTTGGAAAATCTCTGAATATGAATATGCTGCAGTCATTTCTGGAAATCGGATGTGATAAATCGCTGTTTAATGGACTGAAGGTATCCCGTGAAAAAGAACTGTGTGAAGAATATATGGGAAAGTTTCCGGTAATTTCGCTTACATTGAAGAATGTGGAGGGATTAAATTTTGAGTCAGCCCGGAAATCGCTGAAGAATACTCTGGGAATGGAGGCGTGGAGACTTAGTGCTCTGGCAGAGAGCAGCCGCCTTACAGAGGAAAAAAAAACTCTTATAAAGCATTGACTGTCGTTGATGATCATGGCGATTTCAAAATGTCTGATGCCACAATGGAGAAGGCGCTGCTTATATTAACTGTATTACTGGAGAAACATTATGGAAAAAAAGCGGTTCTTTTGATTGATGAGTATGATGTGCCATTAGATAAAGCGTTCCAGTATGGATATTATGACGAGATGGTATCTTTGATCAGAAACATGTTTGGAAATGTTTTGAAGACAAATTCGAGCCTGTTTTTTGCAGTACTTACGGGATGCCTGAGAATTGCGAAGGAAAGCATTTTTACAGGATTAAACAATTTTAATGTTTTTTCGATTACGAGTGTACAGTTTGATGAGTTCTTTGGATTTACAGATGATGAGGTTGCAGAAATGCTGAAATATTTTGGGCTTTCTGACTACCATGAAACAATCAGGGAATGGTATGATGGTTATCAGTTTGGAAAGAAAGCAGTGTATTGTCCCTGGGACGTGATCAGTTATTGCAGAAATTTATGTGCAGATCCTGATGCGATACCAGAAGATTTCTGGTCTAATACCAGCAGCAACAGCATTGTGAGTCGTTTTATAGATAAAGCGAATAAACAGACGAGAGATGAAATCGAAAACCTGATTTCGGGAGAAACGGTTATAAAAGAAATAAAACAGGAACTGACATATAATGAACTGGATAAATCCATTGAGAATCTTTGGAGTATACTTTTTACAACAGGGTATTTAACACAACGTGAAAGAATAGACAGCAGAAAGTTACGTCTGGCAATTCCTAACAGAGAAATTAAAGAATTGTTTGAACTTCAGATCAGGGAATGGTTTCAGGAAAAGTCATCTGAGGATGTAAAAAAGCTTGATAAATTATGCATGGCTTTTCCAGATGGAGATGCAGAAACGATAGAAGATTTGTTTAACGACTATTTATGGAATACAATCAGTATTCGGGATACGGCAGTTAAGGGAAGAAAAGAAAATTTTTATCATGGAGTTTTGCTGGGGCTGCTAAGTCATATGGAGAACTGGGCTGTCTGGTCGAATATAGAATTTGGTGAAGGTTATTGTGATATTTTACTGGAAGTTCCGGAGAATCGTGTCGGAGTGGTGATCGAGATGAAATATGCTCAGGAAGACAGAATGGAGGCAGCTTGTACAGAAGCTCTGAAACAGATTGAACAACGTCAGTATGCTGCAAGGTTAAAGAGTGACGGGATGAAGAATATTGTAAATTATGGCATTGCCTGTTATCGGAAACATTGTAAAGTTAAGATTGGGAAAGAAAATTCTTAATCTAAGAAGATATCTTAATAAGAAAACAGCTCTGCTGTTCTGAAATTACAGCTCCTCTCAGTGATTATTATTTGTGATACTGAGGGGAGCTTTTTATATCATAGAAGATTATTCTGCAATGTTTCTGTGATGTAACAGTCTTTTGGACAGGATTCTTTCTTACGTATTCCTTGTTGGAATAACCCATGTGAAAAGAAGAATTGCGAAGGAAATAGGAAACGAACGGGTATAATTTGTGCGAATTGTTGGAAAATTTTTTAAACATACTTTAATATGAACGGAAGAGTCAGGAAAGGAAGAAAAATGAGAAAGAGACTTATCGTCGGTGATGAGGTGGGTTCGGAGCCCCTTACAATAGAATTGCTGAAACAACTGCAGCAGTATAAAGAAATAATAGAGACACATCTGATCGTGACAAAAGGTGCGGAAATGACGCTGGAACAGCTATATGCTCTTGCGGACGAGGTACATGATTGAAACAATCTCAAACCACCAGCAGAGCTGGTGGTACTGACTTCGGGAGATAATTATTATTGTGTAAATAATGAGAATGGAAAAGTATATTATTGGAGTTCAAGCGAAGATAGCTATTATTATATTGCTGAATTCGATAGATGAATTTGCTTCTTTTTTAGGTGATATCTGTTGTAAGGGTAATAAAACGGCTGCCAATCCGGTAAATATGTGAGATAACATATCAGTAGGTGAGGCAGCATTTTACGTATATTCTTGCTACAACCCTAACGCAACTCAGCAATCCTGCTGACTGCCACATAGATCTCCTGGATTTTATACCAGGTTGGATAGTCTACGATCCTGTCTGGTCCAGACCGAAAATGCTCTGGAAAATCCTGACGGAATTTTGGGTCTCAGGTCCGTAAATTCCATCTGCGGTAACAACAGGGACAGCAGGATAAGCTTCTGCGATTGTGTTTAACTGTTCCTGAATCTGTCTTACCTTATTTCCGGATGCACCGATATCCAGATCATATCCTGGCCAGGAGGCGGGGATGCCGGAGATTGCTTCCGCCACATTGATATACATATCATTTCCGTAAAAAGTCCGTAGGATTTCAATGGCAGAGTATCCCTGATCGCCCAGTGCCTTGCTTCCCCATTGTGTCATCCAGCCTCTGTTTCGGCATTGTACCTGTTTGCCGTCACAGTACTGGGTAAGGATTGGCTGACGTACATTTGGTCTGGAAAGATAATTCTCAAACAGTTCATCTACAATGCGGTCAATGCTGGCAAAGATATTCCTGCCATAGATCCATTTGTGATCATAGGCAGTGGAGGAAGTGATCGTAAAGTCATAACCTTTGTTCCGGTACCATTCCGTATAAACCCTGTTCAGAGTAAAAGACATGATAGCCAGAACATTTGCCCGGATGGTATCGTCGGGCCAGGTGGCATAGATTTCGCTGCTGGCTACATTTTTGATGTAATCTTTGTAGCGTACATAATAATTGCCTGCAGCGGAATCGTTGACAGGCCCGTCGTGTACCACTATATATTCAGGGACAACGACCTTGCTTAATACGATTTCGCCGTTTTCGTTTATTGGTTTTATCTCGGCTTCTTCGATTTTGGGAGGATATTCATAGAACAACGTATGCGGAGGAATTACAATTCTCTGGAAAGTTTCGCCGGATTCCATGACATTCAGCGTTGTTGGCTGTCTGGATAAAGTATCTGCTAATACCTGGCTTCCTGCGATTTCTTTTGGTTCAAATCCTTCTGCTTCGATCTGAATGGTATATTCTGAGTAGGGCTGTTGTTCAACCGGTTCCATACTGTATTCCAGAGGTGGAGTCTTAAGTTCAATGACAGGAGTGCGTCCGGAGGAATCTGTTGCCACTTCTTCAATGGTACTGTCGGGTGCTCCTGTGTAGGAGATTCTGACGCGTGCGTTTTCTATGGGACGATTGTTCAGCCGCTCTGATACGGTAACCTGATATTGTCCTGTATCTATATTTTCCTGCTGCATCTGCATATGATAAAAAGCCATACAAGCTCCTGTAGATAATGCTTTCCTGATAAATTATGCAGGGACCGGAAAATGGTTACCTGAGAAAAGAATTATTGTAGAAAAAGAATAAAAAATAAGGCACCATGACTTCTCATAGTTCCTCATTCTTTAAATGCGGAAGATGGGACTTGAACCCACACGAGCGCAATGCTCACAAGATCCTTAGTCTTGCTCGTCTGCCAGTTCCGACACTTCCGCATATCGCATTTCTCTGGGATTCTTTTGCTCTCCCTTGCGACAAGTGATACTATATCAAATGTAAAAGCTAATGTCAACACCTTTTTGAAAAAAAAATATAAAAAAAATTTCAATTTTTTTGAAAAAAAAGAGGAATTTGAAATTTTATGTAGAATATAATTAATAAGAGGTATTTTGTCAGCTTGTGGAGGTATCGCTTATGAATATCAGAGAAAGCATGGAACAGCGTGAACAAAAGATGCTCAGTCCTTATGCTGCTTTGAGTCTTTGTTCCAGAGGCAGAGAGCGGCAGGAGGAAGAATGCGATGTACGGACTGTCTATCAGAGAGACAGGGACAGGATCCTTCATAGTAAAGCTTTTCGCAGGATGAAGGATAAGACACAGGTTTTTGTGGCACCCCAGGGTGACCATTACAGGACCAGACTGACACATACTCTTGAGGTATCACAGATTGCCAGAACAATAGCGAAGGCACTGAGACTGAATGAAGATCTTGTAGAAGCGATCGCACTTGGGCATGACTGGGGCATACACCTTTTGGACATGCAGGCGAGAGGGCTCTTGATGCAGTGAATCCGGATGCTTTGCCCACTATAAACAGAGCGTCAGGGTTGCACAGGTACTGGAGAAGAACGGCGAAGGGTTGAATCTCACATGGGAGGTCCGGGATGGTATCCTGAATCGACAGAACCAGTGGAATCCGTCTACTCTCGAAGGACAGGTAGTAAGACTTTCAGACAAGATCGCCTATATTCATCATGATATGGATGATGCACAGCGGGCGGGGATTATTTCTGAGGATGATATTCCGGTCACGCTTCGGATGCTGCTCGGTTATACAACCAGAGAGCGGCTCAATACATTTGTTCATGATGTGATAGAGAACAGTCTTGAGCAAGATACCATAAAGATGTCAGCAGAGATCTACGAGGCAATGATGGATCTGCGGGCTCTCATGTTTCAGAATGTATATGAGAATCCGGCAGCCCATAAGGAAGAGGAAAAGGTAGTGAAGATGCTGACGGAGTTATATGAATATTATGTCGAACACCCGGAAGCAATGTCAACAGAATACAGGGAGCTGATCGTGCGTGGAGAGAAGAAGGAACAGGCAGTATGTGACTATCTCTCAGGAATGACAGACCAGTATTCTATAAGGAAATTCCGGGAGATTTACATACCAAAAGCATGGGAAGTCTATTAATCGATCAAGAAGGAGGACGAAGCATGCGTTATTCAGACGATATCATTGAAGAAGTCAGGATGAAGAATGATATTGTAGATGTTGTATCCCAGTATGTGAAGCTGAACAAAAGAGGAAGTACCTATTTTGGACTTTGTCCGTTTCATAATGAGAAAACTCCCTCTTTTTCGGTAACACCGGCGAAGCAGATGTATTACTGCTTCGGATGCGGAGCAGGCGGGAATGTATTTAATTTTGTGATGGAATATGAGAATTATACCTTTGGGGAGGCACTGAAGCATCTGGCAGACAGGCAGGGGTGCAGCTTCCGAAGATTGAATATTCCGGAGAAGCAAAGAAGAAAGCAGAACGTCGGGCTGCCCTTCTGGAGATCAATAAGCTTGCAGCAGGATATTTCTATTATCAGCTGCGTCGTGAGAGTGGCAGACAGGCACATGAATATCTGACAGGCAGAGGACTCAGTGAGGAGACGATCAGGAAGTTTGGCCTGGGATATTCGGATAAGTACAGTGACGATCTGTACAAATATCTGAAGTCAAAGAATTACAGTGACGAACTGCTGCGGGATTCCGGCCTGTTCAATGTGGATGAACGCAGGGGAATGTATGACAAGTTCTGGAACAGGGTTATTTTCCCGATCATGGATGTGAATAACCGCGTGATCGGATTTGGAGGCAGAGTGATGGGTGACGGAAAGCCGAAGTACCTGAACTCGCCGGAGACTACAATCTTTGATAAAAGCCGGAATCTGTACGGGCTGAATGTTGCAAGAACCACGAGAAAAAATTATCTGATCCTGTGTGAAGGATATATGGATGTGATATCCATGCATCAGGCAGGGTTTACCAATGCGGTTGCATCGCTGGGAACGGCACTTACTTCCGGACATGCAAGTCTGCTGAAGCGTTACACTCAGGAGGTATTGCTTCTGTATGACAGTGATGATGCAGGCGTGAGGGCTGCCCTTCGTGCCATTCCGATCCTGAGGGAAGCAGGTGTTTCTTCGAGGGTGGTAAATCTTAAGCCGCATAAAGATCCGGATGAATTTATCAAGGCACTTGGAGCGGAAGAGTTTGAGAAACGTCTGGAGCAGGCTATGGACAGCTTTATGTTCCGCGTACATATGGCAGAGCGGGAATTTCCAATGGAGGAACCCCAGGGACAGAACCGTTTCTTTGAGCGGTGTGCGCAGATGCTTCTGGAGCTTTCCGATGAACTGGAGAGAAATCTTTATATAGAAGCAATCGTAAAGGATTACAGAAGCAGTGGAATCAGTGTGGAGAATTTGAAAAAGAGAGTCGGAGCTCTTGCAATGAAGGGAACTCCGGCAGAGCAGAGAATTCAGCCTAAACCTGTGGGAGCAGGTCAGCAAAAGAAGAAGGAGAGTGCAGCAGAGAAAGCACAGAAGCTGATGCTTACCTGGCTGGTAACTTATCCGGGCATATTTGACACAGTGGAAAAATATATCCAGCCTTCAGATTTCGTGGTTCCTCTGTACAGGCAGGTGGCAGAGATGCTTTACCAGCAGCACAGGATGGCGATGTGAATCCTGCAAGCTGATGAATGCTTTCATTGACAGTGAAGAGCAGAGAGAGGTTTCATCCCTTTTTAATGCAACGATCCATCTGGAGACTCCGGAGGAACAGAACCGGGCTTTCTCGGATGCTGTGATCAGGATTAAGGATGAGAGTCTGAAAGAGAGAAACAGAACCTGGGATCCCACAGATATACAGGGACTGCAGGAACTTGTAAAAGCAAAGAAAGAACTGGAAGAGCTTGGAAGAAAGCGGCAGCAGCTGCATATTTCTTTCGAATAAGGATAAAATATAAACACTATATGGAGGTATAGAGCACATATGGAAATGAATATGGGTAAATTCAGTGAAAAACTGGTAGAACTTCTGGAGCTTGCCAAGAAGAAAAAGAATGTACTGGAATACCAGGAAATCAATGACTTCTTTAAGGATCAGCCACTGGGAGTTGAACAGATGGAGAAGTATTTGACTTTCTGGAAGCCAGTGGAGTGGATGTGCTTAGGATTACAGACAGTAATGCAGATGATATGATCCTGGATGATGACGATGCAGACATTGATAAGCTGGATGAAGAAGAGATTGAACTTGACAAGATCGATCTTTCTGTTCCTGAAGGTGTAAGCATCGAGGATCCGGTACGTATGTATCTGAAGGAAATTGGTAAGGTTCCGCTTCTTTCAGCAGAAGAGGAAATCGAACTTGCAAAGAGAATGGAGAATGGGGATGAGGCTGCCAAGAAACGTCTGGCAGAAGCAAACCTTCGTCTTGTTGTCAGCATTGCAAAGAGATATGTGGGACGTGGAATGCTTTTCCTTGACCTGATCCAGGAAGGTAACTTAGGTCTGATCAAAGCGGTTGAGAAATTTGATTACCGCAAGGGTTATAAATTCAGTACCTATGCTACATGGTGGATCCGTCAGGCAATCACCAGAGCAATCGCAGACCAGGCACGTACCATCCGTATTCCGGTGCATATGGTTGAGACTATTAACAAACTGATCCGCGTTTCCCGTCAGTTACTGCAGGAGCTTGGACGTGAACCTACGCCGGAAGAAATTGCAAAAGAGATGGATATGTCTGTAGAGCGTGTACGTGAGATCCTTAAGATCTCCCAGGAGCCTGTATCTCTGGAGACACCTATCGGTGAGGAAGAGGACAGCCACCTTGGAGACTTTATCCAGGATGACAATGTACCTGTACCTGCAGATGCAGCAGCATTTACTTTGCTGAAAGAGCAGCTGGTAGAGGTTCTGAGCACACTGACAGACAGAGAGCAGAAAGTATTGCGCCTGCGTTTTGGCCTGGACGATGGACGTGCCAGAACTCTGGAGGAAGTTGGTAAGGAATTTAATGTAACAAGAGAACGTATCCGTCAGATTGAGGCAAAGGCGCTCCGCAAGCTTCGTCATCCGAGCCGCAGCCGTAAACTGAAGGATTATCTGGACTAAGGAGCCTGTTATGCAGCTTTCATTACGTTTGTCTGCAATAGCAGGCCTGGTGACCAGGGGAAACAGACTTGTGGATGTGGGATGCGATCATGGATACCTGCCGGTTTCGCTTTATCTGGATGGAAAAATTCCGGGTGCGATTGCCATGGATGTAAGAAAAGGCCCGTTGTCCAGAGCGCAGGAACATATTTCTCAGTATGGACTGGACGCATACATAGAAACCCGGCTTTCAGACGGACTTGAGGCTTTGAAACCGGGAGAGGGCGACACTCTTGTGATCGCAGGAATGGGCGGCCCTCTCATGGAGAGGATTCTTACTGACAGGGCAGAGGTCAGGGAGAGTTTTCGGGAAATGATCCTGCAGCCTCAGTCAGATATCCCCCATTTTCGCAGATTTGTCAGAAAAATCGGCTGGCAGATCACAGAGGAGGAGATGGTTCTGGAGGATGGCAAGTTTTATCCTATGATGAAGGTAATTCATGGAGAAAAGATGCATATTTCAGAAGATACTCCTTATACTTTAGATGAGTGGTTTGGAGGAATGCTTCTGGAAAGAAAGCATCCTGTTCTGCGGGAGTATCTGGAAAGAGAGCTTCGCATCCGCAATGAGATTCTTGGCAGATTAAAGAATGCGCCAATGCAGAGAAGCGTGCGGGCGAGATAGAGGAGGAAAAGCAGGCAGTTATTGCTGCTTTAGAGGAATATGAAGGCATATGAACTGACCTCCTGGCTGGAGAAGAAGTACCGTCAGATGCAGCAGAGGACTGGGATAACGTAGGACTTCTCGCAGGAGATGATACAAATGAGATCAGCCATGTGTTTCTGGCTCTGGATCTGACAGAGGAAACACTGGCTGAGGCCATAGAGGATGGGGCAGATATGATCATTACCCATCATCCCATGATCTTTTCCGGAATTAAGAAGATCAATAATCACAGCTTTACAGGAAGAAAGATCCTTACGCTTATACAGAAAGGAATTGTTTATTATGCGATGCATACCAATTATGATGTGCTGGGTATGGCGGATCTGAGTGCAGACTATACGAAGATGCATGATACCACAGTCCTTTCCGTAACTGAAGAGAGAGAGGGAGAAGTACAGGGTTTTGGCAGAGTCGGGAAACTTCCACGGGAAATGACACTGAGAGAGTATGCACAGCTTGTCAAAGAGTCTCTGAAGTTAAATGATGTAAAGGTTTATGGGAATCTGGACAGCATGGTAAAATGTGCTGCTGTATGTACAGGATCAGGCAAGAGCATGATCAAGGATGTCATTAAGGCCGGTGCGGATGTGTATGTGACCGGTGATATCGACCACCATACAGGAATTGATACGGTTGCGCAGGGACTGGCGCTGATCGATGCCGGACACTACGGAACAGAATATATTTTTATGGATGCAATGAAAAAAGAACTGACACAGGCATTTCCGGAACTGAAAATCTCCTGTGCAGAGGTAAAGAGCCCGTACACGATTCTGTGATACGGGTTCTTACCATATAATAATGAAATTATAAATGAAAATTGGCTGATCTGCCTGTTGGCAGCGGAGCTGATAACTGTATTTACTTGTCGGTATAGCAGAAATGGAGGCAGGATTTATGGGACAGAAAATGTATAACGTTACGATACAGGGAATAACAAAACAATATCCTGAGAAGATTCCTTACAGTGAGATTGTAAAGGAATACGAAGGAAGTACGGATGCACCTGTAATGCTGGTGATCGTAAATGGCAGGCTGAGAGAACTGCATAAGCATCTCAAGGCAGACTGTGAGATTGAATTTGTGACATCCAAAGATCCGATCGGACACAAAACTTATTGCAGAAGTGCAAGTCTGATTCTTCTGAAAGCAATTTATGATGTGGCAGGGCAGGAAAATATAGACAGTGTAGTGATCCATTATTCTGTAGGCAGCGGCTATTATTTTACAATGAAAGGACCTATGGCGCTGGATCAGGAATTTATTGATAAGGTAAAGGCGCAGATGCACAGGATCGTGGACGAGAATCTTCCCATTGTAAAGCGAAGCGTAAGCACCAGTGAGGCAGTTACACTTTTCATAAGCATCATATGTATGACAAAGAGAAGCTGTTTAATTACCGCAGAAGCTCTGCGGTGAATCTTTACAGTATTGGAAGTTTTGAGGATTATTTCTACGGTTTTATGGCGAACCATACGGGATATATTAAGACGTTTGATCTGTTTTTGTATGAGGGTGGTTTCGTACTGCAGCTTCCGACTCAGAATGAACCGGACCGGATACCTGAATTTAAACCGAGGGAGAAGATTTTTCGTGTGCAGAAGGAATCTCAGGAATGGGGAGATAAACTGGATATTGCGACAGTTGGTGATCTGAATGAAAAGGTTACCAGAGGCGGTATCCAGGATATTTTGCTGATCCAGGAAGCTATGCAGGAGGCAAAGATTTCGGAAATCGCATCTGAGATTGCCGCAGCCGGAAACAAGAAGTTTGTTATGATCGCAGGTCCGTCTTCTTCCGGAAAGACTACGTTTTCACACAGGCTGTCTATTCAGCTGGCTGCCCATGGAATGAAACCGCATCCGATCGCAGTGGATAATTATTTCATTGACAGGCACCTGACTCCTGTAGATGAGTTTGGGGAAAAGAACTTTGAGTGTCTGGAAGCGATTGATGTGGAGCAGTTTAATAAAGATATGCTTGAGCTTTTGGAAGGAAAAAGGGTAGAGATGCCGGTTTTCAATTTCAAAACAGGAACCAGAGAATATAAAGGTGATTTTCTGCAGCTGGATAAAGACGATATTCTGGTGATCGAGGGAATTCATGGATTGAATGACAGGCTCAGCTATGCGCTGCCAAAGGAGAGCAAATTTAAGATTTATCTCAGCGCTCTGACTCAGCTGAATATTGATGAACATAACAGGATTCCTACTACGGATGGCCGTCTGATCCGCAGAATTGTAAGAGATGCCCGCACCAGAGGGACTTCCGCGAAAGAGACAATTGCAAGATGGCCGTCTGTGCGCAGAGGTGAAGAACAGAATATCTTTCCGTTCCAGGAGGATGCAGATGTAATGTTTAATTCTGCGCTGATCTATGAACTGGCATGCCTGAAAGTATATGCGGAACCGCTTTTGTTTGGGATTGCCAAGGACGAACCGGAGTATACAGAGGCGAAGAGGCTGCTGAAGTTCTTTGAATATTTTGTTCCGGTGCCAAGCGAGGCAGTGCCGAATAATTCGATTTTAAGAGAATTTATCGGTGGAAGCTGCTTTAATGTGTAAAATAGTAGAATGAAATTTCTTTACAAGTGCAAAAAAACGTGCTAGAATAGCACTTGCGCAACCAGGCCAGGTAATCGCGGCTGAACAGACGAAAGGGTTCAGACGAGGAAAGTCCGGGCTTCGCAGGGCAGGATGCCGGATAACGTCCGGTGGAGGTGACTCCCAGACCAGTGCAACAGAAATAAACCGCCTCACTTGCTGAGGTAAGGGTGGAAAGGCAGTGTAAGAGACTACCGCCGTCCTGGTAACAGGCCGGGCACATGTAAACTCCATTCGAAGCAAGACCGAATAGAAAGCGATACGGCTGCCCGTCGTGCTTTCAGGTGGGTCGCTTGAGCCTTATGGCAACGTAAGGCCTAGACAGATGATTACCCAATGACATAACCCGGCTTATCGGTCTGATTGCGTACAAAAAACAGAACGGATTTCTTCCGTTCTGTTTTTTTTGATATTTGTTTTATTATTTATTGCGTTTACCTGTGTATTTCTCTTCGCAGTATTTACATCTGTAAACTTCTTTCTCTTTATCTGCAAGAACAAAGATCTGGTCGAGTCCCTGTTCAATGGAAGTGATGCAGCGTGGATTCTTGCATTTGATCACGTTGACAACCTGATTCGGAAGTTTCAGTTCTTTTTTGGCAACGATCTTCTCGTCCTTGATTACGTTTACAGTAATGTTATGATCGATAAAGCGAGAATGTCAAGATCGAGATTCTCAACCGGGCATTCAACCTTGATGATATCTTTCTTACCCATTTTGTTGCTGCGTGCGTTTTTGATGATGGCAACGGTGCAGTCAAGTTTATCAAGCTTCAGATCATGATAGATAGTCATGGCCTTGCCTGCTTTGATATGGTCTAATACATAACCTTCGCGAAGTGCTCCAACATTTAACATGGTAATTTTACCTCCAGTAATGTGAGAATCAGGGCCATACGTACATATACACCGTACTGTGCCTGTTTGAAATAAGCTGCTCTCGGGTCTGCATCCACCTCTGTTGAGATTTCATTTACACGTGGAAGCGGATGGAGAATGTACATGTCTTTTTTGGCAAGTTCCATTTTCTGTTTGTCCAGAATGTAGAAATCCTTCATGCGGACATAGTCTTCTTCGTTGAAGAAACGTTCTTTCTGTACACGTGTCATGTAGAGGATATCAAGATCAGGTAAAGCATCTTCCAGTCTCTCTACTTCCTGGAATTCGATATTGTTCTTTTTCAGAACATCCTCGCGGATATAGCTTGGGATGCGAAGCTCTTCCGGTGAGATCAGAATGAATTTTACATTTGTGTAACGTACAAGTGCTTCGATCAGGGAGTGAACTGTACGTCCGAATTTCAGGTCGCCGCACAGACCAATGGTCAGATTGTCCAGACGTCCTTTCAGGGAACGGATGGTAAGTAAGTCGGTTAATGTCTGGGTAGGATGTTGATGACCACCGTCGCCGGCGTGATAACAGGAATAGAAGAAGCCATAGAAGCTACTAACGGAGCACCTTCTTTCGGGTGGCGCATAGCACAGATGTCAGCGTAACAGGATACAACGCGGATTGTATCGGCAACACTTTCACCCTTTGAAGCGGAACTGGAATCAGCTGATGAAAAACCAAGAACTTTACCGCCAAGGTTCATCATAGCAGCTTCAAAGCTGAGACGGGTACGGGTGCTTGGCTCATAGAATAAAGTTGCCAGTCTTTTATCATCGCAGACATGTGCGTATTTATCAGGGTGTTTCTCAATATCGCTGGCCAAGTCAAGAAGAGTATTTAACTCATCAACAGACAGATCCAGCGGACTCATTAAGTGTCTCATTTCATACCTCCATATTTTACTGGTTCAGGAATTTTTATTTAATCCTTCATAACATCATATAATAATCAGGTGCTTTTTTCAAGAGAGTTTTCCAAGTATTTTCTCAAAAAAAGTCCGGCTCCGAACCAGAGGGGAGCGTAGTCCGGTCTTATCAGTCCCCGGTAATTCAGAGGAGTGTTGCTGTAGTCCCAGGGACACATATGAAAACAGCGCAAAAGAGCACCGCTGATAAATTCCACGAAGAAAAATCCGACAGTATAAATGCAGCCGCGGACAAAAAGCGGGACAGCAGAAAGTTTACCGGAGAGCGGGCGGATGATGGCGCCGCATCCGTAAATGGGAAACATTAAAAGGGAAGTTTTTCCTGTCATGGTAAGTTCTCCTGAAAGGATGGAATGCAGTCCGGTCCAGAGGATTTCCATGCACCAGCCCGTCAGACCGCAGAGAATAAAAGCTTTTTCATAGGTAACGCTCCTGTATAAATTTCTATGATTCTAGTATTGCCTGCCTTGAAAAAAACATACACGTAGGATATAATGAGAACACGTTATTACACTATAGCAATGAGGTGTCTTATGCGCAAAAGGAACGTGCGGAGGGGATCTCATGGAAATAAGAGGAGTTTATTATGAATTATCAGGAAAGCCGGGAGTACATAGACAAAATCACCCGGGAAATTCCCAGTGTCCTGGGACTGGATCATATGCGTGAGCTGATGAAACGTCTTGGAAATCCACAGGATAATCTGAAATATGTGCATATAGCCGGTACCAATGGCAAGGGTTCTGTCATTGCTTTTTTGTATTCTGTTTTATCCGGTGCGGGATATCGCATTGGAAGATATGTTTCGCCTACCTATATTCCTACAGAGGCAGGATGGAAGTTTCGGGAAACAGGATCAGCAGAGAGGACTTTGCTGCTTATATTACACAGGTGTCTGATGTTATTGCTGCTATGACAAAGGATGGTTATCCCCATCCCACTGCATTTGAAATAGAGACTGCGGTGGCATTTCTGTTCTTTAAAAAAGAGAATTGTGATCTTGTTTTGCTGGAAGTGGGAATGGGCGGAAATCTGGACGCCACAAATATTATTAAGAATACGCTGCTGGCAGTGCTGGTATCGATCAGCATGGATCATATGTCTTTTCTTGGAAATACTCTGGCACAGATTGCAGAGAAGAAAGCCGGGATCATCAAAGACGGCTGCAAGGTGGTGACTGCCGGGCAGAAGCCGGAAGCAATGCAGGTGATTGAGAGAATCAGCAGAGAACACGGTGCAAAATGTACCATAGCAGATGCTTCTGAGGCAGAGGTGCTAAAGGAAAGCTGCCTTGGACAGACAATCCGGTACATGGGTGAAGAGTATGAGATTCCGCTGGCAGGTGTTTATCAGAAGGAAAATGCAGTAGTTGCGTTGAATGCTTTAAAAGTATTGGATGAGCTGGGCTTTCCCACTGCTGCGGAGCAGAAAAAAGAAGGGCTTCGCACAGTAAACTGGAACGGACGGTTTACAGTTATCTGTAAAAAACCGCTGTTTGTGGTAGACGGGCTCATAATCCTGCTGCTGCGGATATGATGGCAGCTTCAATAGAACATTATTTTAAGGGAAAACGGATCATCTATATTATGGGAGTGTTTGCAGATAAGGATTACAGAAGTGTGATTCAGAAAACTGCGCACTTTGCAGACCGGATACTTACGATCCAGACTCCGGATAATATAAGGGCACTGCCTGCCGGAGAGCTGGCGAAGACTGTCAGTGAATATAATCCCAATGTACAGGCAATGGATACGATTAAAGATGCAGTGGAGGAGCTTTTTCACTTGCCGGGGAACAGGATGTAATCATTGCCTTTGGCTCTCTTTCCTTTATCGGAGAGATGACTGATATTGTAGAGAATTTGTGAAAGTAAAAAGGTACAACATAAATGATAGATTTACAGGAATGCAGAAATGAAATAGATAAGATCGACAGCGATATCATACGTCTTTTTGAACAGAGAATGAAGGTGTGTGAGGATGTTGCAGAATATAAGATACGAACAGGAAAGAAGGTTCTGGATCCGGAAAGAGAGAGACAGAAGCTGGAGGTCCTGAGAGGTAAGGCACATGGAGAATTTAATCAGCTTGGTGCGCAGGAGCTTTTTCAGCAGATCATGCGATCAGCCGTAAGAGACAGTATCAGCTTCTCACAGAGCATGGAATCGAGGATGATGAGAAACTGGAAATGGTAGATGCACTTCCGTTGAAAGATGTAAGAGTTGTCTTTCAGGGTGTGGAAGGTGCATACAGTTATGCTGCAATGAGGGAATATTTCCAGGACGATATTGAGAGTTTTCATGTAAAAACCTGGCGCGATGCAATGGAAGCAGTTGTGGAGGGAAGAGCAGACTATGCGGTACTTCCCATTGAGAATACAACTGCCGGTATTGTGGCGGATATTTATGATCTTCTCACAGAGTATGAACTTAGCATTGTAGGGGAACAGATCATCCGTCCGGAGCATGTGCTTCTGGGACTGTCGGATGCTGAACTGGAGGATATCAGACAGGTATGTTCTCATCCTCAGGCGCTTTCCCAGTGTGGAAAATATCTGGAATCTCATCCGGACTGGAAGAAGAAAGAGATGGAAAATACTGCCGGTTCTGCCAAGAAGATAAAAGAAGACAATGACAAGACGCAGGCAGCTATTGCCAGCAGACAGGCAGGAGAGCTTTACGGACTGAAGATCCTGGCTGAGAATATCTGCTATAACGGACAGAATGCCACACGTTTTGTGATCGTGAGTAAGAAACCAATCTATGTGAAGGATGCACATAAGATCAGCATTTTCTTTGAACTGCATCATGAGAGTGGAACTCTTTATAATATGCTGTCTCACATTATTTATAATGGACTGAATATGACGAAGATAGAATCCCGCCCGATCACAGGGAAGAATTGGCAGTACCGTTTTTTTGTTGATTTTGAGGGGAATTTAAAGGACAGTGCAGTGAAGAATGCCCTGAGGGGAATCGAAGCGGAAGCAGACAGAATGAGAATTTTGGGAAATTATTGAAAATAATTCCATAATGGGAATGAAGCGGACGATGGTAAAGACAGCAATCAACAGAACAATAAGATAAAACAACAAGGTAAGAAGGAAGTAATAAAAATGGCTAGATTAAATGAATGCATCTTATACCGTAACTTTGAACATGGAGAAATCCTTGATAAAATGGCAGAACTGATGAATGCCTGGGAACAGAACGCACCTGATCTGAAAGAAAAGGAAGGGCTGTTCTTTGAGTGTGCCAACGGACTGGTGGAAACTGCCGGCTCTTATGGTTTTTCCGGAATTTATGGCACTGTTATCTGACATTTCTTCTGGTAAATAATGAAAATGCATTCAGTACAGCCTGTGAGATCAGAGGGGCTGTCAACGGAAGTATTAATGAACTGGCACTGAATGATTTCGGTGTGTTTAAAGAACTGTATGATTTTGACCTGACTGTACTGGATGAGGCATTTGGAATTTCCTGCTGTAAGGTTCTCGGTGATTATACCAACACCGGAAGTAACAGCAAGATGTTTAATTCCCGTATCAGAGACCGTATCTGTGATCTGAGCAAAACGCTGGCAGCAGCGGAGTCCACAGAGGAATTCATGAAGGATATGGTACAGTTTTATAAGGATTTTGGTGTGGGTAAGCTGGGATTACATAAGGCTTTTCGTGTAGGCCATGATGAGAATGATAATGTGGAGATCCTGCCGATCACAAGGATCGCTCATGTGAAACTGGAAGACCTGGTCGGATATGAAATCCCGAAGCAGAAACTGATCGAGAATACAGAAGCTTTTGTAAGAGGCAGAAAGGCAAACAACTGTCTGCTTTTTGGTGATGCGGGTACAGGTAAATCCTCAAGTATCAAGGGAATTCTGAACCGTTATTATGATGAGGGACTTCGTATTATCGAGGTGTATAAGCATCAGTTTCAGGATCTGAATGATGTGATCGCCCAGATCAAGAACAGAAACTATAAATTCATTATCTATATGGATGATCTGTCATTCGAGGAATTTGAAATCGAATATAAATATCTGAAGGCAGTGATCGAGGGTGGTCTGGAGAAGAAGCCGGACAATATCCTGATCTATGCAACAAGTAACAGAAGACATCTGGTAAGAGAGAAATCCAGTGACAAGCTGGAGATCATGGATGATGACGATCTGCATTCCTCCGATACAGTGCAGGAGAAGCTTTCACTGGTTTATCGTTTTGGTGTCCGTATTTATTATGGTGCACCGAGCAAAAAAGAATTCCAGACAATTGTGAAAGCTCTCGCAGAGAGAAACGGAATTACCATGCCGGAGGACGAACTGCTTCTGGAAGCAAATAAGTGGGAGCTTTCCCATGGAGGACTTACAGGACGAACTGCACAGCAGTTTATCGACCATCTGCTGGGTGTGGAGAAGGAATAAAAAAGCAAATAGATGAATGGTAAAGGGGGAACGCATATGGCAGTCATGACATTTGCAGCCATTGATATCGGATCTTATGAAGTCAGCATGAAGATCTTTGAGATGTCAAAAAGAATTGGTTTTCGTGAACTGAATGATGTCAGATACAGTCTGGAAATCGGAAAGGGTGTCTATTCTGACGGAAAGATCGATTCAGAAATGCTGAATGTTTTATGTGAGGTGCTGAACGACTTTAAGAGGCTGATGCAGGACTTTGGGTGGAAGAGTATCGTGCCTGCGGCACCAGTGCATTCAGGGAACTTGTGAATCCGCTGCTGATCATTGAACAGATCTATCAGCGTACAGGAATGAAAATTGAAATCCTAAGCAGTGCAGAACAGCATTTCCTTGGGTACAAATCAATTGCTGCTATAGAAAAGGGATTCAAAAAGATGATCCAGAAAGGCACCGCAATCCTGGATGTGGGCGGCGGAAGCCTTCAGGTTTCCCTCTTTGACAAGGATGCTCTGGTCACTACCCAGGGACTTAAAATGGGAAGTTTAAGAATCCGCCAGCGTCTGCAGGAACTGGAGAAAACAACCATTCATTATGACAAGCTGGTTGAGGAATTTATCCGAAATGATCTGATGAGCTTTCAGCGTCTGTATCTGAAGGATAAGGATATCAGGAATGTGATTCTGATGGGAGATTTTATTACAGATATGATCTTCCAGGAGGAAATGGAAGACAGGATCATTACAAGGGAAGAATTTATGAAACGCTATGAGGATACAGTTGGAAAATCTGTTGACCTGCTGGCACAGGAGATGGAGATTGATCCGGAATATGCATCCCTTGTTGTGCCGACCATGGTAGTGTGCAGAAATTTTATTGATATTTTCAATGCAGAGTCTCTCTGGGCACCAGGTGTTTCCCTGCTGGATGGAATTGCCTATGATTTTGCAGAGAAGAAAAAATTTCTCAAAAGTGTCCACAATTTTGAGAATGACATTCTGGTTACATCAAAGAACATTGCAAAACGCTATTCCAGCAGTAAGAGTCATATCCAGGGAACTATGAATCTTTGCCTGAATATTTTTGACAGTATGAAGAAGTTCATGGTATGGGAGCAAGAGAACGTCTGTTATTGCAGATCGCGGCACTGCTTCATGACTGTGGCAAATATATCAGTATGGAAAGGGTTTCCGAGTGTTCCTATCAGATCATTATGTCTACAGATATCATTGGGCTGTCCTTTCTGGAACGCCAGATGATCGCATGTGCGGTCAGATTCAATAATTCTGCGTTTGTTTATTATGATGAACTTTACAGTATGGGAATCGCTATTGACAGAGAGAGCTATATCAAGGTGGCAAAGATGACTGCAATCCTTCGCCTGGCAAATGCCATGGACAGAAGTCATTATCAGAAAGTAAAAGGAATCAAAGCAGTGCTCAAAGACAGAGAACTGCAGATGATCGTGGATTCTGCACAGGACATTTCCCTGGAACTGGGACTGCTGAAAGATAAAGAGGCATTTTTTGAAGAAGTATTTGGCATTCGTCTGGTTCTCAGACGCAAGGGCAGAGCGTAAAGGAGGATGAACTTATGGACTTTGAAAAATTTGAAAAGAAAGAATATTTCGTGAATCGCGAGCTGAGCTGGCTCAAATTTGATGAGCGTGTTCTGAGTGAAGCAAGAGATAAAAATCTTCCTTTGTTTGACAGACTGAAGTTCTTAAGCATTACCGCATCCAATCTGGATGAATTCTTTATGGTGCGTGTGGCGTCTCTTAAGGATCAGGTACATGCAGGATATCATAAAACAGACATTGCAGGAATGACAGCCAAGGAACAGTTAAAAGAAATCAGTGTCCGTACCCATGAACTGGTTCATGTACAGTATAATACCCTGAACCGTTCTCTGATCCCTGCGCTTGAGAAAGCAGGAATGCACCTGGTGGCAGCCCATGAGAATCTTACAGAAGCACAGAGTGCATTTGTAGACAGATACTTTGAGGATAATGTATATCCTGTACTTACACCGATGGCGATGGATTCTTCCAGACCGTTTCCGCTGATCAGAAACAAGACATTAAATATCGGTGCCCTGATCTCCAAGAAGGAGAAGAGTGATAAACTCAACAAAAAGGATAAAGCAGGAGAACTTCTGTTTGCTACAGTGCAGGTTCCGTCTGTGCTTCCAAGGGTGGTGCAGATTCCGTCAAAGAAGGATGGAGATACCACAGTGATCCTGCTGGAAGAGATTATTGAAAGAAATATTGACAAACTTTTCCTGAGTTATGATGTGATATGTGCCCATCCTTACCGTATTATGCGTAATGCGGATCTTACCATCGATGAAGATGAGGCAGAGGATCTGCTGGTGGAGATCCAGCGCCAGTTAAAGAAACGTCAGTGGGGTGAGGTTATCCGTCTGGAAGTAGAGGATAAGATGGATGAACGCCTGCTGAAGATTCTGAAGACGGAATTTGATATCAAAGAGGCAGATATTTTTGAGATAAACGGACCTCTGGATCTTACCATGCTTATGAAAGTATATGGTGCGGATGGCTTTGATGCTTACAAGACACCGAGATATCAGCGGCACCTGTACCGGAATTTCAGAATGAGAAGGATATTTTCCAGGTGATACGTGAGGGCGATGTATTCCTGCATCATCCTTATATGAGCTTCGATCCTGTTGTAAATTTCGTACGTCAGGCAGCAAAAGATCCGGATGTTCTGGCTATTAAACAGACTCTGTATCGTGTCAGCGGCAATTCACCGATCATTGCTGCCCTTGCGCAGGCAGCAGAAAACGGTAAACAGGTTTCCGTACTGGTAGAGCTGAAAGCACGTTTTGATGAAGAAAATAATATTGTATGGGCGAAGAAGCTGGAGAAGGCAGGATGTCATGTAATTTATGGTCTGGTAGGCCTTAAGACACACAGCAAGATCACACTGGTTGTGCGCAGAGAAGAGACAGGAATCCGCCGTTATGTGCATCTGGCAACCGGAAACTACAATGATTCCACTGCCAAACTCTATACAGACTGCGGTATCTTTACCTGCGATGAACGTTTTGGTGAAGATGCAACAGCAGTATTTAACATGCTCTCCGGATATTCTGAACCGAAAAGCTGGAATAAGCTGATCGTAGCACCAATCTGGATGAAGGACAGGTTCTTAAGCCTGATTGAACGTGAGGCAGAGAATGCGAAGAAAGGACTTCCGGCGTTGATCCGCGCAAAGATGAATTCCCTCTGTGATCCGAAGATTATTGCAGGATTGTATTATGCATCTTCCTGCGGAGTTCAGGTGGAGCTTCTGGTAAGGGGGATCTGCTGTCTGAAAGTAGGAGTGCCGGGAATCAGTGAAAATATTCATGTCCGTTCTATTGTAGGGGAATTTCTGGAGCATAGCCGTATTTTCTATTTTGAAAACGGCGGAAACCCGGAAATCTATATGGGAAGTGCGGACTGGATGCCGCGTAACCTTGACCGCAGGGTAGAGATTGTTTTCCCTGTGGAAGATGAGAAGATTAAGAAAGAGCTGGAACACGTACTTGATCTGGAGTTTAAGGATAATGTAAAAGCTCATATCCTGCAGCCGGATGGAACTTATGTGAAGCCGGATAAACGAGGCAAAGCACAGATTAACTCTCAGATGGAATTCTGTATTGAGGCAACTGAGAAAGCAGCACTTCATAAACACGAAGAAAAGAAATCCCGCGTATTCATTCCGGCAGAGCCTGCGGAGGATATAGAGGAATAAGAAACAGTCAGAAACAGAAATAAATAACTGGGAAATGCCATGGAAAGCGGTGGAGCTGCCATGGCATTTCTTTTCTGGAACAAAAAATCCCTCCCTTTTTGTGGCAAAAGCAACGTAAATACAGGGCATTTTGAACGAAAAATTCGAGAAAAATAAAAAAATTGAAATTTTTAAAAAAGTACTTGCATTTTAGAAAAAGATGGTGTATATTAAACGAGTCGACAGCGAAGAGCGAACGACAGATAAACAAATGGCCAGTTGGTCAAGGGGTTAAGACGTCGCCCTCTCACGGCGAAAACACGGGTTCGATTCCCGTACTGGCTGCTACAAAATAGTGAGAATTTAACCAGAGCTTAGGCTCTGGTTATTTTTTTGTCAGGGATTTCTCCTGACATGTTGTATGTCTTCGCAGACAAAAATGATTCACGAACCTGGAGCTTTCATCTGACAATAGAGGAGTAATACTTGGAAAGGAAGAACGATATGGCCACGGATGAAGAACTTTATGGGCAATATCTGTGCGGTGATGAGACAGGACTTGAACTGTTGATAAAAAAATACGGTGATCCGCTGACCTTATACATTGATGGTTATCTGCATGACGTCCACGAAGCGGAGGACTTAATGATGGAAACCTTTTCCTGGCTGTTTATGAAAAAGCCCCGCATCCGGATGGATGTTTTAAGGCTTACCTCTATAAAGCAGCGCGTCACATGGCATTACGCCAC